>Ga0214544_1000068_pt1 | contig 125358 bp, 64 predicted proteins | sample CNSS3metaG_FD_160074 | JGI IMG/M metagenome (GOLD analysis project Ga0214544, IMG submission 160074) | Root nodule microbial communities from cowpea collected in UCLA plant growth center, Los Angeles, California, USA - CNSS3 | ecosystem: Host-associated > Plants > Roots > Nodule | place: USA...
TTATGTCTCCCACAAACCTACATTTTTGTTGTCCATACCACCAACAATTCAATTAAAATTGACAAGAAAAGCACCTCTCATCACATGTAAGGCTCTAAAGCAAAAAAAGTCCTTTAAGACACACCGTTACTAGCACCTTAAACAAATTGAATCTGCATAAACATGAAAATTATTAGTCGTGCTCCTTCAACACAAAATACATGGTTGGGAAAGATCAAGCCCTATTGTATACTTCCGATCCAAGAAGGAATGATGTAGCCTCAACAAACCCTAACCAAACTGCAAGGGAAAATCAAAAGCGAAAGAATCTAATTTAGCACTAGCCAAAAACCCTAGGTATCATCATTCACCTAAACTCGACAAGTGAGAACGATAAAACGTAAAGAAACTGACATTATAAGTGACGTCAAGCTTCTCGAACTGGCTGAGGAGCGAAATACTGAAATTAGCCTCCGGCGGCGGGACGACATCGACGAGCGCATTGGTTTGGCGGTGGAGTGCAACAGAGGTAGAAGGTTTGACTAGCTCGAGGTTGATGGTGTTGAGGATTCGATGGCGGATCCGATGATGCTTCACCTCCTCTTGCGCCCACAGCAGCTCTCGCTTCAGATTCTTCTACTCATTCTTTACGCACTACTGAGAGAGATGAAAGAGTCTAGGTTCAGATGCAGATATTAATAGGGATGTTGAACAACTGCAAATTAGAAGTGAAATGAAGAATAAAATGAGAGAACCGTCAATTTTTGATTGTATAATGTAAAAAGTGACAGTACAAAGAAGAATGAAAGTACTCTGTAAAGAGAAGAAGGGAAGGAGTAGTTTCAGAGAAAGGAGTGACAGTAAGATTGAATTTGAATGAGCACCAATTTTTTTTTAATTTCTTTTCATATTTTAAAAATAATCTTTTACTAATAATTATATGAAAATAATTAATTTAACCATTAAAATAAATGTATTTTTTATGAATAAATTTTTGCAGAAAATATTTTAAGTAATAATTATTTTTCTCGTAATGAATGATATTTATAGTCTATGATAATTATTAATAAAAACATTAAAAATATAAATGAAGGTTATATAAATTTGGTTAAGAAAATTTTAAGATTAAGAATATTTTAAAAATATTTTTCATGTTTAAATACATAAAGTAAATGAGTTAAATAATAATAATAATAATAATAATAATAATAAAATGCTTATAACACTTTTTCTAGGGAAAAATATGAATAAAAAACCACGTATAAAGAGATTGTAAATTTCTTGCCAAATTTTATTCAAATATTGTAAAACTTATTTGCCAATTTCTTTTTCCAACAAAATGTGCATGAAGAACTTTAAATAACCTGCGTCTTTTCTTGCTTTTTATTTAACGTGCAAATTTAAATAAAAAACAAATAATTTTTCAGTAAATTTTGTATGAAATTCCTGCAAAAAATTGTCAAGCAAAAATCTGTAAAAAAATTTAGTATTTTCTTACTGATTTAAATTTGCAGGAAAAATTTGTAACAAATATAAAAGTTTTATGTGAAATTTTTTAAAAATTTAAATTCACAAGAAAAAAATCATATAACAATAAATCCATAATAAATTTTGCATGAAATTTCTATAAAAAAAAATTGCAGATAGCTAATTGACAATTTTCTAGTAGTGTATGACATATTCTAAATAATAAAGTTAATAAAAAATTTCATGATCGGCTCAACATAGTGTCTCATCTAATGCATGAAGCCTGAAGAGTTTCAAAAGGAAAAAAAATGGATAGAAGAGAATGTGTGTGGACATAATTAAAGAGACACGAGAAGTTTTAAAATTTCAAAAGTATTAAATAAAAACAATAACTTGTGTGGCTATGGATGATGCATTTCTTCCTACTTGTTGATTAATTTATCATCACTAACATTAGTGTAGTGCAATATCAATTAGAAAAAATGAACGAATCTATTATTGAGTAAGTTTGGTTTTTGTAGGTGGGGTGGAAAAAAATATTAAATTGGTTTGATATTAAAACAATTTTTTATTTCATTTTGTGTTTTTTACTTATTTTTTAATTGAGTTAACTTGTCTACCTTCATTGATTATTTTCATGTGCAAGATAACAAAGAAAAGTAAATTAATGTCACAGAGTTATTGGGAAAATGCAATTAACAGTTAACAATCCATCGATAAAATGTTATTTGAGTGAGATACATGGATTAATATAAGGTGGAGAAAACTTGAAAGATACTTGTTCTTTGATTTATAAGCAAAATTTTGATTTTATCTTTGAATCATAATCAAGTTTTGAACAATCTAAGTAAATGAAAATCGCTGTAGAGACAAAAACAAGAAAGTCTATAAATGAAGAAGAGATGAATACGAAAAAAATATATAAATTAAAAATAATAAAATAATTAAGTGACAATATAAATAAACTAGCATTTTTAACACAACACGTTTAAGATATGTTGTTTTTCCGTCCATCGGAAGAAAAAAAAATGTTGATATATGAAGATGGCTATAATAACACTCTAAAAGAAACAATATAAACAAATATTAAAAGTTTATATATATATATATATATATAAAGTTTGAATTTAGATAAATAATAAAATTATAAATAATAAAAAGGTAATTAATTTTATATTAAATTAATTTTTAAAATAATAGTTGAATAAAAATAAAAATCTTTTAAGAGTATATACAAGAACACATGCAAGATATCAAAGCCCAAACAAAAGAAATTAAGCCCAGACAATCTGTGCCCCATAAAGCATGTTCACTGTTCAATTTTATGGGCTGGCAAATAAAAAGAAGAATAAAAGATATGACCCAACCCAAGAAAAATCTAGAAAAGACAACAAGATAAGAACAACACCCCCAACAAAATATTAAAAAACAACGTTCTTTAGAGGGTGAAAGAAGTGCATTTGTAGTCTCTCTCGTAATTTTAATGACACAAATAATAAATTTTCATTAAATTAATAAATAACAAATAGATTTACGATTTTTAACAGCGTACATTTTGTTATTAGAAATTGTTAAATAACTTTCAAGACTTTTGTTGTGTTTATTGTTTTTATATTTTTCAGGTTTAATATTCAAAAAAGAAAAACTCATCGAAATTTTCTGCAATTATAAAATATTGTATGATTAGATTTTAAGTTATTATCCATAAAAAAATGAGAAAAGGAAGTGGATATGGATTAGGTAAAGTATTGAAAGAGAAGATGGGATACGTGGCATGGAAACATGCTGCCACGTGGATATAATAAAAAGACAGTTGTCAAACACAGAGAGAAGGCGAAATGAAGATCTAGAAATGTGTGGTTCTACATATAAGGAGAAGAGATGAAAGGGAAGAGTGAATCGTCGGTGAAAGCGTGATCAATGCAGAGAGAGAAGGAAGAGAAAAAACTGGGGGAGGGACCCCAAATCTCAAGAATGGATCCTGTAACGCACGGTGCCTACGGTGGTGGAATGTACGGTACCGAGAAAGGGCAACCGGAGAAACCTACAAAGCCACCGGCTAGTGACAGTCAGAGTGCTGATGGCCCCGTTGATAAGGACGCTATCAAGCCCCAACACAATCCTCCCCCTTCATCTGGGGACAGAGATTTAGATATCACCGGCCAATCTTATATCCAGTAACACCATATATATGTAATAATAAGGCTGTTGTTTCATCTTTACTATTTTAGTTTCCTCGTGTTTCTAATATACGGTTAGTTACAATACAACCTTTTATCTTTGTTTTCTTTTAAGCTTTTTTCAACCTTCGATTAGTAAACAAAAGAGAACCAGTGCAGTGCATGTCAGAAATCACCGTTTCAACTTTATCACTTCTATTGAAACAAAACACGATTACTTCACTTTCAACAAATACTAATGATATGATAACAACTAATGGTTATTTTTCAATTGCATATGTTATAATAACAGCTTCTGCACACAGAGGTTTAGCATCATTATTTACAATTTATATTCTCATAAACTTAGTTTCTGAAGAAACTACTCTATATCTTCATAGAAATATGATTACAACTTTACTTCTTATTTACTTATAAACTAATTAAACTAATTATTACAATATGATTACAAATTTAATTTATATATATACAAAAGCTCTTTTTCTTACACCTCCTATCTCCTGCTCCGAAAGTGCGTTACGCTGAACTCTTACACCTCCTATCTCCTGTTCCGAAAGTGCATTAGGCTGAACTCTTAATTCTTCGTCGCTGAATTCTTAATTCTTCATTCAGAGAGTCCTAGTTTAATACAATAAAATATGACTTCTCGTTCAGCATGCAATTCCACTTTTTATTCTAAATAAAAATCATATTCAAAGTTCAGTATGCCTATGAGCCTTGGCCTTATTGTAAGAGGGAAGAGTAATTAATTAGTTCATCTCCATAGGTTAATTTACCTTATTTTTATCTTTAAAGATTTTTTTTTATAATTTTTATTCTAATGTAAGAATGTTATAAAATAATTATTTGGTTGCTAACATAAATATATATGTTTTTAACATTTTATTTTTTACGACTGTGAAGTCACTTATCTTAACATCTAAATTATGGGTATCAAAAAGTGAGACTGATTCTACTTCATACAACATTTTTTTTTTGTTACATGGTTATTGGATGTGCTCAGAAAGAGTGTCAGGTTTTGTAATTATTATGTTACGTACTTTTTAAGGAGAGATTCTATAGGAGATTCAACTTCCTATTTTTTACTTATTTACTGAAACTCACTTAAAATTTCAAAATTTTGGAACAACATGATTCAAAAAATCCAATGGCTTCGAATGGAAACGTGGAGGTTTGTGTGAAGCTCCAAAACTAAGATGGTGGGTGTAATATATGATATAGAGTGCAATGATTTAAGGATTGAATTTGAATACAATATACATACATACATATAGATGGTTATCTCATCATGGAAACTATGCATAAAGTTATGACTTTGAGGAAAATTAAGAAGTGGGACATGCACGCAGTGATTGATAATGGTGGTGGAATCACGTGAAGAAGAAGCCCAAGACAAGAGGTTCCCCAGAAGAGGGTGTAGGGTTGTGTCTCTCTTTTTGGTGTGTGTAAGATGGTTGTCATGGCCCTGTGTACGTTCCTGTTAGACTGTTAAAAAAGAGTGTGTGCATGTCTCTGTAACTATGTACCACAAAGAAAAACTATTGAAAGGTGGTGGCATAGAGGGTGACAAAACACAATGCTTTTAGTTGCACTGTGTATCTGCATGACACAAACACTAATTCAATTGGGTCATGATTTTGATCCTAACATACATGATACATTCACTATTTTGTCTTTTATGTTCTTTTCATTTTTTAATTATTAAATTTTATTTTTTAATGACTACACTATCTCTAAAATTAGGTTCTCAAGTTTTCATTTCCTCTTGTAAATTTTTAAATTGATTTTGAGATTAAAGAATCTAGAATTCCTGGAAAGCTAACCAAGCACGAAAAATACTTGTATAGAGTGAATAATCAATATTTCGTGTCATAAATGGGAAAAATAAGCTAAGTTTATCTAAGGTAAACTTCACTTCATCCACCGATTCCATACCCTTCACACGATGTGTTTTCGACAAAAGATCGTCCATTTTTTGTTACTTCTTTATTTAGGACTAGATGGCTGATAAGTTAGGGTTAAATCAAATCTATTTTTATTATTATTTTTTTCACTGGTTGGTTTGCATTAATTTAACCTAAACTAAAATTGGTAGTATAATTTTTTAGTGGAAATAAATGCTGATTATTTCTCAATTATGGTCTAAACTAAGATCATATTTTTTAAATATAGCTCAAGATTAAGTCTCAATTTTAATCACTCAGCAGTACGTAGTGTCGAAATACCTTTAAAATCTAAATATTTTTATAGACGAACATAAACATTATAAGAGATTTAATGAATATGGATCTCACTAATATATTTTTTACACTTAAGCAATAAAAAAATACTTCTAATATAACTTTTAAAATAATGATTAAAAAATTAAAAATTTATTATAATATCAATGATAAACACTTTATTTTTTTATCCATCATAGAATAAATTTTAATAATTATTTACAAATAATTTACAAATGCGTAATATTTATTTTACGTTAAATATCTCAAAATTGCTCTATTTTTATCTAACAAAAGTTTTTCACGATATTTCCAAATTTTGTTTTGATGATGAGGAAGAGCTCAAATAAATTTTACAAAACTGATGTGTAAACATAAAACAATTTTTAATATATATTTTTCAATTTAAGGATTGTGCTTATGTATTTTTCAATTTAATATATTTTTCCTATTTCTACAAAAGAAAAAAAAAAAGAAAAAGGGTGCAAGTTCAGTGTGGACTCAAACCCAATGTACAAATCTCATCCTCCGCAGGCGCACTCCAATCCGCAGTGCGTTTTCTCAGCTTCTGAAAATCCTTAACGCACTCTCCCATTTTCATAGACTGGATTCGCTTTCTAGCACGGGCACGTTTCTTCCCGGCGACCCGATCGAAAATCTTCTCCCAACCACTTTCCCATCCTTCGTGAGCGTCGCAGAGCTCAAGCACGCCGTTCTCCCACTCCGTCCAACTCCACACCTTCTCCACCGTCTCCATCACGGTCTCCACGCACAGACCCTGGCACACCGCCGTGCACGGCCTGCACTTAGCGCCGCTGAGCGGCCCGGGGCTCGACAACGCCGCCACCGGCACGCCAAACTGTCCCGGCGGGAAATCGTAGCGGCGATCAGAAACGACGCAGAAAGGGAGTCGTTTGGCCACGTGGGTCACATTCTGCGTGGTGAGTTGGGCCTTGAAGGCTGCCTCCGAGTTGAGGTTGTTGAAGCCCGCGGAATCGAGGTGCGGAATCAACGAGAGACGCGACAGTGCAACCGTGGAGGTTGCAAGGTCGCCGATTCCTAAACGGTCGTTAAGTCCACCGTACGAGGAGCCCGGTGGGACCAGGTACTTTCCCGGAACGAAGTTTTGTGGGCCCAACGGTGCGTTCCAGTACCCATCTACACGTGTTCGAACTACCCATTGGTACGTGAAGTTGTTCTTCTGTTGGTGTGATCTTATCATTGTTAAGCACCCCTCCACGAGGTTGAAGTACTGAAGAAGCCCCTGCAAAACGTAAACTAATTAAATTCAATCATAATTAGTATTTGGTTTCTACGTTAGCGTCACACTTCAACTCTAAGCAACTTTTTTGGTTGGTTTAGCTTTTCTAAAAGTTCATGGATCATTTAGACGCGTAGGGCCAGAGAGGAACTTCCCCTCGCACTACCCTTTTCACCCTATCAATCTTGAAAAATACTTCCCAACAACTCTCCAAAGTTTCTATCTTTTCATCCAAATCCCAAATAAGTAATTGAATATTAATGTCAAAAAATTTAACCTACAACATACTTAGCAAAAATTGAACAGTCTAGGAATTAATTTAGGCATAAACAAAGATGGTTGGTTGCGGGCAAGAATTGCAGGCAAGTAGAAAGTGGTTGACTGGTAGCTAGTGCATAAAAAGGGAAGGCTGAGGCTTTCTTTATTTGATTTGATTCTATCTCAAAATGAATATTGCATGTGACATAAGGTACATTTTTTTTAATTTTTTTTGTGTATACTTATCTTAAGAATTTTAGAAATTTAAATGATGTTAACGTTTTTAAGTATTTTCTTTTAAATTATTTCACATTTAGAATGGACATATTTTATACGACTAATAATAATACAAGTATAATATAATATAGTATAATAATGTGCATATAAAAAAACCTAAAATTAACATTTTGACATAAATATAAAAATATACAGCCAAATATCGTAACAACCCTTTTTTAAGTATACATAAATACTCAAACCTAACGTGATTACGTGCCTGCAAGCAATAATAACCTACTCCTACTAAACACGGTTAAAATATTGTGCCCCACTCATAAATGACGGGTTTTTCCTCTCACCAAACTTCATCTGGATTTCATGGAATTGTTTTGGAAGATGAAAAGTAGAAGTCAAGATTTGTCATGAATTTTACTTTTCTTTATTTTTACGATAGCATCCAAAATGGACTTGGGTAAGGGGAGGAGAAAAGGAAAGGAAAAGAATTCGATACTGATATGACAACAATATCTGCAAAAAGGTGCAACAAGGGTGACCGAGCAACTCGCTCAAATTCTTCCATCAAACAATATTCCTAAAATCCTCATTTTTTTAAAATAGGTGATAAAATTAATTTACTGTAAATATTTCGTTTATTAATTTAAATTTCTTAGTAACTGTTCTTGAGACGACGATCCATCCATATTGATTATTTGTTATTTCAAAAGAAAACTAAGAAACAGGAACAAGAAAAATATATGTTTAACAACTGATTCGAAGTGGTATTTTCAGGAATCCAGAAAAAGGGAAAAAGGGGCAATGACTAATAAAGAAAGTAGAGAAAAAACAGCGGCGAAAAATACCTGGATGCCGTTGGGCGAGTTGTGCGCGGTGAGGACTCGAACATAAGACTCGTTCTCCGGCAACGGCTGAGGGTGGAAGAGTCGAACGGCGGCAACATTTGGCGCAGACTTCAAGAGCGAGAACTTGAACGTATCCGAATCCAACGGACTGTGGAGAAAAAGATCCGAATTCGGGTACTGTTTGAGTATATTTTCAATTATGGAGGGTCCCGTGAGTTCGAACCTCCTAGCGCCACCGACCAAACACACCGCAATTTTCGACCGCAGTAACTCCTCCTTATTCAAAACATGCTCACTCTCGCCGGAAAAAGGGAGTCGGAGAAAAAACTTAACGGGATAAAAGGCGTTAAAACCGTTCGAAGTGGACGAATAATGGAGAGAGAAAAAGATAAGAAATAAAACGAAAGGGATGATCAACCCGGTTAAACGCCAATTAATCTCACAAACCCATTTAGTAACGGGATTAACAAACTTTCTGGGGCTCTTTAACATCTCTTTTCTGTCCCTCGATTTCTCTGCTTTTTTTTCTTCACCGTCTCAGAAGAGGGTGTGGTTGATCACGTCACGTGAAACGCAACTAACGCAGAGAGCAATAAGATTCATATGAAGCGATGCGTGATGAAATGGAAGGAGCATGCTTGGGTGAGAAATGGTGTTGCGTTGCATAAGAAGAAGGTGGCGGGTACCATGAGGCTATTTGGTATGACTAGAGAGAAGTGTGAGAGTAGCATGAAGAATGAGAATTTTGAAAAGTGTACACACAAATTTTCCATTAACACACTACACCTAATTGTAACGCCGTGTTTGAATCAAAAATATTAGCCACTTTCTTTCGATTATTCTTCACCTTCCTTATTTAACAAACATTTTCTTTCTGTTGTATATTTTTTCAAGAAAGATGGTTGGGTCGGATCAAAATGGTGAATTTGTAGATTTAAATTGGGTAAGATTTTGGAAGATATTATATAGTTGCCAAACTCAACTAAATCATATCCATATCTTCCGGAATAAGATTTCATTGTTTGTAGAAATCTATAGACCTGTTAAAACTTGGATACGGTTAATTTTTTTAACTTAATATCTAATAATAAAATAAATAATTATGCATTTTATCCATTGATTTTGTTGTTTTATTTATTGAATATTATTTTAGTTTAATAATTTTTGTCTTTATTACTTGTATTAAGATTTAATATATATATATATATATATATATATATATATATATATATATATATATATTACCTTTGAGAATTATTTTCAGATTATGTTTTTATTTGAATTTAAGTGTAATAAAAAAAAATTGTGTACATACAACATAAATATATTTTAAATAATTTACTGATGCTTGTATTTCATTTTAAGATATCATCACATTTATTTCAGAATGTTTATATATCCGTGTCAATTAATTTGAACGTTGAAGGTGGGGCTGAAATCTTTTTTTTTTACTACATACTTCTTTATATTTGATCCTCGTATATTCGAATTCTATCTATTACTGAAATATTCTAAATTAATTTATTTTCTTTTTAAATTGATGAAAGAAAAATATTAGATTTTGATCATTTTAACCGTTACAATGTCAGTAATTATGCGCAAACAAATATTATAGTTGTGGAGATTGCGTTTGATCAAAACATCCATATTTAATTTATATAACCTTTAAATCTAGATCTCTACCGTTATATCTATGTACATTTTCTTTTCTCTAGATTCACTCAATGTTAATTTTAAATTCTTTAAAAGGTCAAAACTGTTTTATAAGTTCATGTTTTAATCATATTAAATATTTGTCTTGTTATACTGAATAAATACTACACCAAGTATTTTCTATTTATAAAATGTTATTTTTACTTTATTTTTTACACAGTAAGGTGAGTAAGTTTGGATATGTGGTTCGAAAAGAATATTTTATGCTCAGTTGACAACTATTTTTAATAAAAAAAATATTATCTTAAAGTAAATAAAAAATGGTTCTTCTTCTCCCCTTCATTTCATACGCTGCCTCATCGAATATATGTGATTATTAAATTTATCATTTAACAAAACTCGAAATTAGTACTTAATTAAATCTCGTAATCTCAACTGAACCCGTCTATTTAACTTTGTTGAATTAGGTATAGTTCTCATGACTGCGTTTAGATACTGGAAGGAGAAATATTAAGATTGTACTGAAGTTGAAAAGGTTACAAAAGCTAAGTTCAGAACTTTAAGACACTAACTAAAAAAGTTCTTAAACTAATTTATTTAAGTCATAACTTTAGATTACTTCATAATACAACTAGACATCATTCCTGACTTAGCCATATGAAGTCAGTGAAAAAAGTAGTTATTACAATTAAATATATTTTTAGTTTTTAAAATTTGATGTAAAATGTATAAAATTTTGATACTCCTTTGATTTTAAAATCAATTAAATATAGTTATTTTAATTAAACAGTGTAATTTTTTTTTTCGTGTTAAAAATTAATTTTATATTGATATTTGAGATATTTAGATTATTTGACGCATTTTAATTCTAATACCAAAAAGAAATTTGGCACCGTCATTTCGTATTTAAATTTAAAGATAAAATAGATATTTAGCATGTAATTATTATTTTTGATGGATGAAATTCATATCCAACAATAAAACGTTAACTTAACAACCGAAAAGTTTTTGTTAACACTCAAGTGTTCATAATGAGCAATTATGCATGCAATCACTGTTACAAAATGAGGTGGCCATATGAAGCGATTTCCTCACCAAATCACCACCAACCCAATGTACTCATTTTTGCTTTATCATCATAAATAGAGCAACCTGCTATATATGACATAAAAAAGTATATAATTTAAATTTTAAATAATAATATTAAATATTAAACATTATTATTTTATTAATTTATTATTTAATATATTCACCAATTTTTTACTAACATCTTTTATTATTGTATTTTATTGAAGGATGTAAAAAAGAGAAAATTATAATTAAAAATTGAAAACTACGACAAAACCAAATCAAACCAAATCCTAACAATTGGTTTGGGTTAAAGTTTTTTTCTTTTTCCTTTCAAACTGAATGTTATTTTTTTGTATATTTTACCTTGATATTTTTAACAAAAAAAATTGAACCAACCCACATTATGAACACTTCTAAAAATGAGTAAGTGTTTTAATTTAGAGATGAAAACTCGCGTACATTTCTTCCCGTTCTCATCCTTAATAAAATCGATAATCGATTGAAGTTGTAAGGTTATTCAATAAGCTGCTGAGAATTCAAATAATAAATATCTAAAAAGAATATACCATCTAATTTGAAGAATAAAAAAAAATGCTTGGAATAATTGAATGATAACATATGCAATTTTTTTATTAGATGACTAAAAGAAATAGTATCCATAATATAGAAGACTACAATTTATTAAATCTTTCAACAAGATCTTAAAAAAATATGCGACTTATTTGAATGCACGAGACAAATGTTTACTAAATTACTTTCTCACATCACCAATTTCACTAATTTGTTTAGTCTCCAAGACTTGAAAATAATATTTTACAAAATTAAATAAATAAAAAGTATATTTTTAAATTTTGAGGAAAAAATATTGATGTCTTCCATTAAAAACATATTTAAATCATTATTTTCATGACTTTCTAATAAATTAATTTTCGTAATCTGACGTTGCTTGTTGATAAAAAAAAATGTCTCATAAAACTATTTTTAATAGACAAATTTCAAAAATACATTTTATGTGAAAATATAAAATTTTAATTTTTAATAAAGGAAAAAAAAATATCATCTACCACTTCAATTCATAAATTTTACGCTATCAAATAGTCAAGGTGAACCCAATGTCTCTTGTTCTCAGCTGAGGCATTATAAGAGAAAGGTAATAATAGAAAAACACCCAATTTTTTGTTCAACCCTATTCCACACCTACAAAATAATATTTTTCTTTAAAATATAAAATAATTTAAAATAAATCACTTAGAAGAATAAAATAAATATTTTTTGAATAGATGTTAAACAGAGGTAAAAAACTCGAAATGTGTTCATCAAACTTTTTCCATAAGGAACTAGAAACCGATTATAGAATCATAAATCAATAGTCACAAACATGTAATATTTTTGCATGCAATGTAAAATTAGAACAAACATGTTTAAATGAACAAATTGAGCAATAAGAATAAAGCTTAAGGTAAAACAACCTACATGGTTGTTTGTTTGTTTCCAACCTAACAGTCTAGATGTTAACAACTACCGAGTACCAACTCTATTTATTTTTTACTTAATAGTTATTTTTTTAAATAAACTTTTGGTGTTTTTAAAATTGACTTGTTTGATAACTACAAAAATTAACGTTGTCATTAATTTTTTTTAATAAACATGTTAATTTAATATTAAATCAACGACACTAACATATAATTATCATGGTAAAATATTTTCATGTATTATTTTTAAATTATCGCATTACTATTATTAATTCAAACATATAATAAGAGTTATTACTAAATTTTGTATATTTATTAAATGCTTAACATAAGTGTCTCAGTATGGACCTAACAGGTTACGTAACTTGTAATTAGGAATATAGTATAGGTACGATGAATTTAACTTCATAAAATTTGACTTAATTTTCCAATTTAAAGTTTGAAATTGATTCATTTGCCTAATATACGACTTGTAAAGGTTTGACTTGAAAGATTATTTAAGGAACTTTTTTATGATAGGTTCTTTTAGAAACAAGTAACAAAATGCATTTTAATAAACTGTAAAGTTGTTAGGTTTCGAATTTTCTAAGATAGTTAAATTTAAAGTAATTTTGATGGTTAATGATAAAAAATTAAGATTGATTTAAGTCGTTTATTTTGAAGGAGAGATGCCACGGATTTAAACCTTCTATTAGAACAATTTATAAAGTCTGAAAAACATTTCTTTAGATTTATATTTTAATATTAACTTATATTAATATGTCTGGTGGTGTTATGTTATTCAAATAAGTTATCTTTCAAATCTAGAAACTTAAGAATAGTTGGAGTTTGACCTTTCAAATCTAACGAAATGGTCTTTTGAAAATTTAGCCTAACTTTACCAACAAATGTATAAGATGTAACTTTAACTACATAATCCTAACTGAATGTAAGTTAGACAATCCATTTTAAGAGACTGATTTTAACATATATTTATTCCTAATAAAGAACATTTATGTGCAACGTATTTAACTTTGTAAAGAAAATATTGAAACGTGGAGTTAGAGTTGTCAAAACGGATAATTCCGCTCGGTTCAGCTCAATTTATCACGAGTTAATCATTTAGTGAATCCAACTCACTTGTTAGTAACTCAAAAAAATCCGAACCTGATCCGACCCACCACGGGTTAGTGAATTAAATAGGTTGGCTCACAAACTCACTTAATTAAAACATTATAAATTTTTTTAATTTTTTTCAGTCAAAACTAAATTATAATTATAATTAAAATCTAAATAAACTTCAATACAGTTCAAATACAAACTAAAATAAAAAAAATACCGAATTATTGGCTAAAAAAACAACCCAACCTGACCAAAATGCAAAACTTAACTTAATAAAAATCATTTGCGTGACCCTTTATTTGCGGGTTAGTGAGTCAATCCAGCTCACAACGAATTCAATCCGGGCGAGCCAGATCAAAAATCAATCCGTATTGAAATTTATAAAAAGAAATTTCAACTCAACCCATAATGGACTGAATTGACTCGCATATTTCAACCCAATTTAACATCTCTTTATGGAGGAGCGTCTCTAATCTTGTTATAATTAACTGAATATTAAATGTTTTAATTATTATGTTTATTTCAATGTGAGTTTCTATTCGAAGTCGTCGTGTATCTCATAGGTATCTTCCCTAAATATTTCTTATTTTCTTTTATAGTTTAGCAAATTTAAGTAACGCGTAATAAATAATATAACAAAATTTTTCTAATGTCAAACAAACCAAAATCCAAAATTATATGTGGTAACTCTTCACGTAAGTATATCATACTACAGTATAATTAATCAACTTTTTTCAATATAGTTTTAACAGTGTGCTAGTTAATTAAACATATACAGCGTCAATTTAGATGAAAGGATGAGATTTTCGTAAAATAATAAATGATAGTTAAATCTAGATGTGGGTGTATTTACTTACCTCGGTTTAAAGCTAAATCAGAGAGATATTGATTGAGAAAACATCCAAAAATAAAATATGAACAAATACAACTTTAATGTGCTCATCATCCTTTATAATCTTTAAAGGGGAAGAACTCTATCTTTATTTTCTTAAGTAATTTTTTTCCTCGGGAAACTACTTTCTAAATATGTTAAACTTTTAGTATAATTTATAATGTTAAAAAAATAAATGTATTGTGAAAAAGTATTTTCAGAACATAATTTCAAGAAAAATAACAAGAATAGTTGTCTAATAAAAACAAATTACATAATTCAAAACCAGTGGAAATTATATTCGTGTGTTTTTGTTGTTGTTGTTGTAAATAGTTAATTAAAAGTAATTAAAAAATAGTGGTGATTTAAAGAATAGAAATGAAGATATAGTTATTTCAGTTTAAAATAAAAAAAAAGCATATAGAAAAGAAACAAATTATTTTTTATATATAAATATAGATAAAATACAAATTTGTAAAATCTGGACCGTAAATAACAACCGTCAGTCGGATGAATAATTTCCTCCTAAACATTTACCGCAAAAAAAAAGACACAAATTAAATTAATTTTTCTTAATAAATTTTTGTGTAATAATAAGTGATTAATAAACTTTGAGTTCTTAGGTGATCTTAAAATTTAGGTTAAGATATTAATTTAATTTATTTTTTGTTCGATTTTATCAACTTATTTATAATATATATTTTTTGATAATATATTAATTTTCGTTAATTTATTTAATTTAATTATTTTTACTGTTTAAATAATTAATTGATAGTAAACTTTGTATGTAATATATCACTATATCAATTTGTGTTTTTTATAAACTTTTTAACATTTAAATAATTAACAGATAGAAAACTTTGTATGCAATATATCACTACATCAATTTGTATATTTTATAAATTTTTTTAATTAAAAAGAATGTCTACGTGTTAAGTTTATATCTATCAAATCATATTAACTTATATCAGGTCATAATAGATATTTTGTATTATATTTAATCTAATTCTTATATTCATTATTTTTATTAAATTTAATTAATATAAACACAGATTTTATTATATATGTATGTTTTTTTAAAATATTTATAATATCATATTAATAGATAATGATATTGTAATATTATTAAGTTAATAGATAAAATAAAATTATATTTATTAAAAATAAAATGAAATAAATTATAAAAGATAATAAAATAATCGTTGATAAATAAAGAAAAAAATAAAGATAAACAATTTTATAAAAATTTTGTAAAAATAACGGTCAATTTAAAAAAAAATTATATTTTAAAGAATAAAATTAGTATTTTGAAAAGTAACCACACAAAAGATGAAATTTTCTTTTTATACATTGTTATAAATTTTAATTTTTTAAATAAAAAATTGAAATTAAATTAAATATTATATAAATGTTATACTATTTTTAAATTAAACTTAAGTATTAAATAGTTTAATTGATTTTTAATATAATACTAAATAGTTTATATTGGTGCAGGAAGAAATGGGCATCGCCTAAAAGCACATCATACCCGCCACGTGTACAAAAGCCCGAGTAATGGCCCAAAACACGGTTCAGAAGAAAAAGAAAAAGAAAAGCAGCAAGAAGCAACCGCGGTGTTACCATTCTCCGGGTTTAACTCTGGTCTCCCTGGACAGTGTGCGAGCAACTCCACATTGAGGTGTGGCAGTGGTGTAGAAGAAAGATTCCGCGTCCAAGAAAACGCAATGCAAGCTGCATCAACAGGCATTGGTTACGGTCTCAAATATCAGGTTCTACCCACAAAACCCTCTCAAGTTATCCCTATCGATCTAATTGTTCCATTTCTCATACTCTGTTTGTAATGATAGGCCAGATGCATATCAGATGTAAAAGCAGACACAGATCACACTAGTTTTCTTGCAGGAACTCTCAGCCTCAAAGAAGAAAACGAGGTATATCTTCACATCTTTCGTTTCTGGCACTTCAATTTCCCTCGTTAGCGTTTGATTCATGTGGACAATTATAGAATGGTTCATTTGTAGGTACATCTGATTCGGCTCTCGTCCAGTGGAACCGAACTCTTCTGCGAGGGATTGTTTTCTCATCCCAACGAGATCTGGGACCTCGTCTCTTGTCCGTTTGATCAACGGATCTTTTCAACCGTTTACTCTAATGGTAATCAATTTAACTTTCTATTTCTGCATGTTTGTCCTATTTGAGATTTAGTTTTTTCACTTTGTAAATATTTTGCTACCTCTACAGGTAGCTTTTGCTTATGGTGCATCAGTTTAATACTCTTGGTTTGGAAGATTTATGATTGCCTGTGTTCTTATAGGTGAAACGTGTGGGGCAGCGATATGGCAGATACCTGAGTTATACGGCGAATTAAATTCCCCGCAGCTTGAGAAAATTACATCCCTTGACACTGATTCTGGGAAGATTAAATGGTGAGTTTGAATTCCTGTATGTAGGCCCGTTAACTCTAGACTCTGGAATGATGTTTCAGTGTGATCTTTCGCGCTTTGATAGTTTGGGTTCTATGATGTGCTTTGTGCGGTGAAACTGTTTGTGTGGGAAAGTGGTTAGATGCTGATATTAAGCAAGGTGTGATTTCTTTAGTTTACAGTACTGACTGCACTTTTGGCTATATCCTACAAAATTTGCTCTTATTATTTAGGCTTAATTGTAAGTTGGTTCCTCTATAATGACCAATGTGTGTGATTGGCTGATTGATTCTGATGATTTTCGAAGCAATCAATTTCTCTATTTGCTTAATTATAGAAATCAGATCCCAGTATTATCATGTTGTTCGATTAATAATAGAAGTTAGTGACTGATAATTTACATGTGGCAAAACACTTTATTGTGTTGACTTATTAATGATCTCACTGTTAACTTTGACTTAATTAAATCCCCAATATAAATAAAATATACAATGATACATTTAACTGTAATGAAATGATATATTTAAATAGGTTAATAATACTGCCAGTGGGTTTATTAAGTTGCTTTACTCTGTAAAACGTCATGTATAATGTGTGTAAATTGTTGGCCATGTCACCAACTTCTCTATAAGTAATTCGGCCCTAGATTGACAGGGAAGCTGAACCTTCAATAAGGAAATTTGGGGAATTTGATTTCTGCAAAAATTTGGAGCCCCAATATTGGGATAGAAAATGTAATTAAGCCTATTCGTAATCTTTAATAACCTTTATGTTTACTACATGTTTATTGAAACCTTTGAATTTGATACATTGATTTGTATTCCTTACTAAATATTCACACCAAACAGTATTCTTTGGTGGCCATCTGGACGTCATGATAAACTGATCAGCATCAATGAGGAAAATATGTACTTGTGGAATTTAGATGTTTCAAAGAAAACTGCACAGGTATGAAGTTCATGCTATTGTATATTTTTTGTGACACAAGCACATTAAAAAAAAAATCATTTATACATACAGGTAACACATTGGTGCAAAATAACATGCTTTCACTGTTCAAGGTACCATAATTTGTTTTAATGAACGGATAAATGAGCTTCTAAATGGTTGGTGGAAGAATTCATGATGATTGGGGCAAATTAAACAATGAAAGATCATTTTCTCTTGTGTAAAAATTAAGTGGATAGTTTCTCTTGTAGCTCTCTTTTTTCTGGGCATCTGAACTTAGAAAGTAATTCGAAAAATGTTTAACTATTTATATTCCTTCATTTGTCATGCATCAACGGTTAATCAGTTCATTTCTGTTACTGAATCTTATAATGTTATTTGAATGAGAGGCATTATAGAAAATGAATGGTTGAAGATTAGTGAGGATATAGGTCAACAGACTTCCTGAAACCAATCTGTGAGGCCTAAATTTGGTAGAAAGTGTTTCAAAAGGGGATCATATTGCCCATAATGGATTTAATTTTGTTCCCTTATTACAGTTGATTAATTGAGATGGAAAAACTGACATTTATATTTACTTCAATTCTCATTACAAGTCAACCCAAAAATATTTCTAGGAAGTTGGTGTTAAATTGATATTGTATGTATGTGGTTCGTAAATTTAGCACTCAAGATCTAGTTCAGAGTTAAATAGCCAGTCATGTGTGATTATGATCACTACTATTTGTAAAATGCCTAGATTTTTTTCGGCGATTTTGAACTAGTTCCTCCACGGCCTTCCAATACATTCAAACATAACACCAGGTACAATCACAAGATTCAGCTGGTATGCTGCACAAATTATCTGGAGGGGCGTGGGATCCTCATGATGTGAGTTCTGTTGCTGCAACTTGTGAATCATATCTCCAATTATGGGATGTCAGAACAATGAAGTATGTAATGTTTATATAATATAATTCAGTTTATATGGTTTAATTTTTAGCTATAACATGATAACATTCCATCCCATTGAGTTGAAATGTGATTTTGTAGTTGCATTTCTTTTGTGGTTTAGTTTCACTTGGACCTTGAATTATACAGTAATATGATTTTGGTGTCCAGAAAATTGTGTAATATTGTTTAATTTTGGAAGTTAATATATATTTGCAACTCTAACTTTTCCTTTTGGTTAAGTAAAGTGCTTGTTTCATTTGAAGTTCATGATTTGGGGTGCTAGGAGAGGAATTTACATTACCCTAAAACCAATTTGCTTTTTGTCTGAATGGGTACCCCTCCTAGGAGTTTCATGTATACTGATGTGATTATGTTTTGATCACAGGAAGACTATTTCAGTGGAATGTTCTCATGCATGCAGTGTTGATTACCATCCTCAGAAGCAGCACATACTTGTAAGAGTTGAATTTTGTGTTCCTCCTATAATGATACATATTTATACCTTCACTCATTATAATGTGTTCATTAACATTTTTTGAAATTTTCGTGTGGTTTATTTATAGACTGTCAGTGTTTCTTTTTGACATTCTATTACAAATACAAATAAACTCATCCTGGATAGCTATTTTTACTTTTGTTTTCCAAGTATACTTTGACTTGCATACATGCTTTTTTTCACGTGTATTACACATTGAGTTTACAAAAGCAACTGCCTTATGAAATAGTGTAGGAATGCATGATTGATCTTGTTAGCAAAATTGAATTCTATGTTTTGTACAGGTTACTGCTGAGCATGAGTCTGGGATACATATTTGGGATCTAAGAAAACCCAAACTTCCCATCCAAGAGCTTCCAGGACATACTCATTGGTACTTGTCATGTATAGTCGCATAACTGATTTATGTTGTAGCTATATTCCCAGTCTAAGAACCCTACAAGGTTCCAATTTTTTATCATCCTCGTGGTGAAAATATTAAAGAAAAAAGAAAAAAAAAAGCAGAGAGGAAAACAACTGCTTTACTTTTAAAACACACACAAAAAAAAATCATTGAAAACTTGCATCTAAAATTAAAATATATTATTTGATATTATTTTTTCAGACATCTGATTGGCCCCTGTGTGTTACTTGTGTTGCCAGGACGTGGACTGTCAAGTGTAATCCAGAGTATGATGGAATGATCTTGGTTCTCTCTCTTTCTCTCTCTCTCTCTCTCTCTCAAACACACACACACACACAGAGGATGCTGCTCCTCTGAAGTGAGTTTGTTTCTAAAGTGAAGGATGTATCAACCCTTGATTTATTTTAAAGTGGATGGTGAGCTTAACCAACTAACATTTTAGGGTGGATACTCCTTTAATTTCTTACTTTAGAAGTGAACTTGGATTTGAGAAGCTTTTTCCCACACTCACATGTTGAAACACATACAAAAATGCATTTTTTAATGACTTCTAAATCTCTTGCTGGTGTCCATTTATTTGTGAAAGGTGGTCTGCATACTAAATTATCATGAGGGAACATTTAGTTATTTGTCATGGATTGTGGTTGTTACAGAGTAGTGGTACGGATTCAACTGTCAATTTGTGGCTTACCTCAACTAATCATGACGAGCTAACAACTGAAAGGTCATTGTTATCTTGTGATATTACTATATTACATTTTATTTTATTGATACTTGTTTTTTCATTCATCTGTGCTTATGTTTTAGCAGACTAGTAGATTCATCTGCCCGATGGGTTGATCCGTTGCTTAATTCATACAGTGATTATGAAGATAGCATTTATGGTAAGAGATTCAAGATTTTTAATCCATGATCTTTGTAGTTGTCTGGAATTACGTTATGTCAAATTTGATCCACATTCGATAAACATATATAATTGTAGTTTCTGTTTCTTTTGTGAATTTTGACATTCAGCTCTTGCATACATACAAAATACCATTCCAAACACATGCAGACAGACTTTGCTTTACAATTTTTTTATTCATGTTACAGGGCTCACATGGAGCTCCCGTGAACCATGGATCTTTGCATCATTATCCTATGATGGCAGGGTAAGACTACAAGTAAATCTATAGGCTATTCCCAACGACGATGATAAATTCTCTAAATGAAAAAAAAAATGCAGAAAACATGAAATTATACTTTGGGTGTTGAATTTCTTTGTTTCTTATTTCTTACTGTTACATACATGATTGGGTAATGACTTTTTCTGCTAGTAGGGCCACTAATAGGATGCATATGGTCCATCATACTAAGATAAACGAGTGACTTTCTTGAAGCATTGACAACACTTTGATTGACTTGTCTACATTTATAAAAAATTATCATATTAATTTGATATTTCGTTTCGAAAACAGGTTGTTGTAGAATCAGTTAAGCCTTACATACCCAAAAAATGAAGTTCAGCACCAATTACCATGATGCCATCATTTGTTATCTTGTGTATGTCAGTGATGCCCTGTTTCTCGGGATTTAGATAAACAGATGGATCAAATGTCTTTAGACATAAGCAGATGCCTGAAATGCTCGAATGTTTTGTGATCATGCTCGGTCGGTAGGTTTGACGAGACTGAAGAGGTTTAATGCTACATGTGCATTTCATCTTATGGCAAGAAAACGTTGATAGAATGTAATCAACATTTTTTTGTTTAATTTTTTTATATTTGGACATTGAATTGTTTTAGGCTGGACTGTGTTTCTAGCTAATTCTTTTATTACACATCCATGTCATGTAATTCGTGGAGTCATTGTATAATCTATGGAATTACAAGTTTGTACAAGTTCATACCATTCTTTCTTTGAAGAAAGGTAATAACCTCTTCCCTTATTATATAAATGGACTGTAATTGATAAACACAAAAAATGCTAGATGAAAGAAGTTTCAATTTTGCATAATTATCATGAAATGTTACTATTAATTTTTTTATACGGCCGATCAATAATAAATAAAGGTTATCATGACTTAAAATTAGTTGCTGTAAAAACTGATAAACTTATTTATAAGTAATAGTGATTGAATGATAATAATATTATAAACATTTTTATTTGTTGTACTTACATCTTGTAATGTTTCTAAACTAAGGAAGACAGTATTTTATTGTTCTATTTATAATTGGCTGGTCAATAATGGTTAGGCTGAAGCACTGATTCGTGGAAGAAGTGATGATGTAGGTGTATCTTAATCAATAGCAGTGTAATTAGTTTGATCAATCTCAGCCGAGGAAATATTCTTGTGGAAAATCATTTGTATTCTATGTGGTGGTGAATCTAAGATTTCAGCATGTGGATTTTACTCTTCTTAGTCTTGGCAACAAGGCATTGTATCAGGTAATGGAAAGTGGATTTTACTTCAATAGAGGATTCAACCATATCCATTAATTGATGAGAGACATCCTAATCATATAAAGTGGGTGACTAAATTGTGATCTTCGAGAAGAAACAAGAATGTATCAGGAAGGTTGAGTTGCATTGCCTTGCCTTGTTATCCACTTGAGGCAACACTCTTTTTGTTCTCATTCTGAAATGAATGTAATCAACCACAAATAACATTGTTTGGTCTCCTCGTCAAAGTGCAATCAGAGTGATTTCACTTCTTAAACAGTTTATGCGTGCCACGTTAAAAGGTTACTGACCATGAGTTTTATGTCATGTGTCTGGTACCACGTCAGTGTGCACTTGGATTGAGTCAGCTTCTTATCCACCATTTCTGTCAAAACATACACTTTGACGTGTGCTTGTGGAAATGAAAGACACGTGCCGAGACAATGTTTAACTGAAGGGTGGAAGTGAAGGTGCAAGCAATTTTCAGTGACTAGACATAAGACTTGAGGCTGAGGTGTGGATAAGGTGAGAAGACTTTTGCTTTCCAACGGGGATTAATACTTTATTTACTTTTGTGCCTCCTATTTCCACGTTATCCATTCTGCCATCATCCTATTCGTGGATTCTATCCCGTGTTTGCAAATCTTTCCCAATCAGAGGATGTCACACCACTCAATACTTAATGACACTTATTTAGTAATAGTTTTAATTTTATTTTGATGGCCACTATTATTAATTTTATACTTTTTTAATGAAAAATCCATGGATTAGAAAAGACACCTCAGATATTAGTCGATGACAAATTTGATGGACGTATCACAAGCATAGCATGAATATTCAACAATTTTTTAAATTATTCATAATTTTTATTTTTTATATATTTGATTCTCCTATTTTAAAAAATTATAATTTGTCTATTTTTATTCAGCTAAATTGGATCAAAGTAAAGAAAATAAAATATATGCAAAATGATAAGTTGACCAACTTAAAAATTAAACAAAATAGAGGAATCTAAACTTATATTTAAGTCTATTTTTTATTATATAAATTGTTAATAAAAAAATATATCAACATATAATTTCATGTTATATATATACTTTTTTACAAGAAGATTCTTATCCTCCATTCTCAACCAATTAAATACATATTGCTTTTCAAGATAATTTTTTTAATCTAATAAATATTATGTTTTTTTCAGATTAATAAAAAAATTATAATTTCCATATAAAAAATTGAATTTTATTAGTTTTGTTTGAAATTTCTTAATAAGTAATATACTTGAATATATATTTTATTTTTAGTAATTATTAAGTGTATTCATTAAACAAAGTTAACATTAATATTAATTTAAAAGAAATTAGCAAATATTAATTATATATTAATGTTAATTTTATTGATCAATGTAAAATAATTATTAAAAATCAAATATATATTCAATTATATTAATCATTAATTGAATTTTAAAAAATTAATAAAATTAAAATTTTATTACAAATATAATAGTTGTACTAAACTGGTTACTATAGCTTGTTTTATCTATATATAGTTGACTTTTTCATTTACTTATTCTTTTTAATCTAGTTTTTAATATACTTGGATAATTAAAATTTGAGACTCATTTAACACTTTTTGATACATAATATTACCACCACAGTTTTTCACTTCACTCACACCAATATTTGTTATTATATGGAAGAAACTAAGAGGGTGTTTTCTTTCATGTATTTATTATTATATGGAAAAAATTATGGGTGATAACATGGTATGAGTAGATAAATTTGAGAGTGTAAGAACCAATTTAGATTAATTTAAATAAATAAATTTGTGTTTTTATTTTAAGTGATTTAAAAGAAAACGTGGGTGGATTTAAAAGTTAAGTTTAAAAAATATTTTAATAAATTAAAATATAAGATTAATATTTTTTCTTATAATTAAAATTAATATATTATTATTTATTTATATTGGCTTTTATTATTATTATTATTATTATTATTATTATTATATATTGGATATATAAAATAGACAATTTTAACTGCTTAATTTCATTTAATTGTATAAAGTATATAAAGTATAAAAATTCATAAAGTATAAAATTTCATTTCTTCAGTTGATTTTTATTGTTTTATAATTTATCACTCTTTCTCTCGAAGTAGATCAAAGTTAAACAGGTAGATCAAAGTTAAAAAGTAAATTTGAATAAAAATTTATAAGTCATAATTTATTTATAATTAAATTCATATTAATTATCATTAAATTTTAATATCTCAATCGGTGGTAACAGATCTTTAATAAATATTTTTAGAGGTGTCAAAGTTTTTATATAAATTATAAAAATTGTTGAGAATGTCAAATATATTAATTTTTTTTAAAATAATTTAAATTATATATAAATTTATTTAAGTATAAAAGAAGAATTGAGAGTCCAAAACCTCCTATGTCAACACTCATATCCGTCTCTTCTGTCAGCTATGTGGATACTTTAAAATCCAATAATAGTTATTACAATAAAAATTATAAAAGAAATGAAAATTAAAAAATACATTCCACAAAATATAAATAAATAAGACCTGTTATGAAAAGTATTTTAAATAGAATGTTTCATATAACTTATTCGCATAATAATTTTCTTAGCAAAAATATGAATAATTTTGAGCTCCATATACCATTTATTAGTAGAATCATAAACACAAACAAGTAGTTTAATATCATCTACCACGATAACAAATGAAGTAGATTAATCAATAATATTAAGTAAATGAAAATTTAAACTTCTATCCAGAATCACACTCAACTAAAACTCACAAGTGCTTATTAAATATTTATGTTTTTAAAAATTTAATGTTATTATTTTTTGGGTTATTCAATTTTTTAATACTTTGAATTGACTCGGATTAAAATTATTTCTCTCACTAACCATATTAATTTATGTAAAAGTTAATTTATTACATTCCTTCCTCTTAAACATTAAAAAAATCAAAAATATCTCAAATTACCATAATGCAAATCAAATTATTGTAATTTAGTAAAGTGAGAGTTACATTATATCTTTTAACCCATTAAGCATATATATATATATATATATATATATATATATATATATATATATATATATATATGATAGATGTATTGAATACGACACATATCTGATATATTAATATATTTATTTTTAAAATAATAAGATACAATACGTTATAGATAGGTATAATATAAGATAGTTCTTAAAAACATAATAAATATATAATTGTTTTTGTGTGAACCAAAATTAAAACTATATGTACTAAAGTTGTCAACATAAAAAATATAAATTATTATCATCATAAAAGTATCATTACAAGAAAACTCTTAACTAATAATGATCAATTTTAGTAACCAAAATTATGTTAGAGATAAATTTTTTAGTTAAAGATCAATTTAGAAAATAATTATTTTGGTAATCAAAACCTAAGAACTAATATTAATGACCAAATTAGAAATCAATTCGTAATTAAAATTATTTATCAATTTAAAGATAAATTATAAATTTTTAAAACTATTTTAATTATCAATTTGATCATTATATAGTAACTAATTATTTTTATCACTAAAATTAATCACTATTCAAATAATTTTTTATAATATACTACAATTTTATAAATTAAATAATATTCTAAAATATAAAATACAATACATTCCACAAATTAAAATATGGGTGCATCGTAACTTTTAACTAAAATCGACTAGGTCCTGATTGAAATTCATCCACAAGTTAGATCATTAAAAAAAGAGTACTCTTATTCAGCTGATTTTGTGCTCCTCATCCAACAAAGATACAGACGGAGGTTGTAAGAGTGACACGTGGCAAGACCAAAGTGGAATAAGGGTTAAGGGTCACAAATATTGGTGGGACCCACGTGCTCACGTGTATATGTATATTGGAGTAAATCTTGGGATTCGTATTGTGATCAAAGTCCAGCCCGGATCTGATCTCATCTCTCTCTTCTTCTCTCTCTCTCTCTCTCTCTCTCTCTCTCTCTCTCTCTCTCTCTCTCTCTCTCTCTCTCTCTCCTTTCTTCTCCTCTTCACCATTCCATTCCCCTCCTCTTCACCTCTCTTCAAATTCCACCTTCTCACTCTCTCTCAGATCAAATGCTTATAAACAACGATTCCTCTCACTCACTCCCAACTTCATTTTCATCCTTGCTCAACAAATACCGCGCCGCTACCAATTTCGTTCGCATTGCTATTCTCTGAGCACTCCGCGGCAGAATTCAAACGGCGAAAAGCGACAGCGCAGTCACACGCTTCGACGCACTATCCTTCGCTGCCTAATTCGTCAATGTGATTTGGCATTCATCAATGGCGGCGAGTTCTAGAGGCTTATCCACTACGCAGTTCGATTTCAAGCTGAGAGTAGCGCCGCTCAATGTCGTTCCGCTTCACAAGAGTCACGTGCTGGAGCTGGCTCCGAGCAAGCGTAGAAAGCTCTGCTTCGAATTCGCTGATCGAGTTCGACTCGGAAGTGGCGCAATTCGGTGCTGCTGTTCTGACTCGGTTACTCCGATTCGCAGAACGAGTGGACCTGGCAACGGCGGAGACAAGAACGAGGAATGGAGGTTCGAGACCAAGAAAAACCCTCACATTCACCGAGTGAGGGTTCAGGCCTCTCCTGCCGCAATGCCTTTCGCTTCTCCACCGTACGTTTATAATTAAAATTGTTGTTGCGTGAAAATCCGTTTCTATATTTAGGTCTTAATAACCTTGCGTCTTTGATTGATGAAAAATTAAAAATAAAGGGAGAACAGTGTTGAATTGCGGTTTTTGCATGATATTGGATCTGCATTTTGTAGATGTTACTTTCATTATCTATGCGAATGTACTGACAAGTTTATCATCGCGATTTGTAATATTTATGCCTGTGTGATAGCTGATAATGTGCTTGTACGGCTTTGGCTCAATTAGTAAGTTGAGGTGATTCCCTGGTGAGTTGAATGTGCGTTATAACATCACTGAATGTGAACTAATTAATTACGAAAACTTCTATCCTGTTCTTGCATTCTCTTTCGTATTTTCTAATTATGGGGGCCAACAGACGACATGTTGATACGCGTGAGTACCATGTTATGGTTTTCGTGAGATGAGAGGAAGAGAGTGGTTTTATGCAAATTAGCTTAGTATGTAAAAGTTATGATGCGTCGACCTTATTGGAGACTTGAATGATTTAGCAGGTTAAGTACGCAAAGTGCCAGCTGGGGTAGACAATATTTATAATACCGAGTTGAATACATACATTATGAAGGTTGATTTCATTATATACACTTAAAGGGTCAATTATTTTTGAATTGTTAAACGTTTTTGGAAAGGGGTTTATCTAGATTTTAATAATGTCACGGTGCTGAAAATGTTCTGACATACATTTAAAAGCAAGAAAGGATGAAGCATTTTTTCAATTTTTCCTCCCTGTCTATGTTTTCCAGTTGTCAAACGGTTTTATTGAAAATAAATGAAGCTTTACTTGAGCAAGAGATTTATATCCTTGAATCTTAATTGGCTGTTGTTTATACATTATGCAACATATGGTTGTAATTTAAATTTTTCTCCGTGGTTATGCTGCTTTGTGCCATGATGGCAACAGATCATTTCTGAAGCAGGAAAAATTTTCTCCACGTTGCACCCCGAGAAATTCTGGTCCACAGTCACGTGATACACCACCGAAAAGAGGTATTTTGTGTAATTTATATCCTTACTGCTTTGCCGGAAACATTATTGAAGGCCTTCTGATGATGTTCTCCAGTGGCCAATCATGGAGTGCTAAAGTATTATATCTGTTTGTGTTCACTGATTCCTAACAGACACTGGTATAGCAAATGAGAAGGACTGGGGTATCAGCTTGTTAAATGAAAATGTTAATGAGTCTGGCACAAATGAAGATGGGAGTACCTGGTACAGAGAAAGTGGGGAAGAACTGGGTGAAAATGGATATAGATGTAGATGGACAAGAATGGGTGGTCAATCTCATGATGGTTCTTCAGAATGGAAAGAAACGGTATATTGTAATTTTAATATTTGAATGTCCGAGTACGTTTTTAAAAATAAAATATAATATTAAATGGGGTAGTAAATCTATGATTTTATGCTAATGCAAGTGTTTGAATGAAAGCTATCTTCCAATTCTTTTGTGGAAGTCATCACATATAATCTTGTTGATACCTGCTGTTTATTGTTGTTTGCCTAAAGAAATCGTGATACCATGGTAGAGGACTGATCCCTTGTACCAGATGAAAAGGAGAGATCTTAATTTCCAAACCCTAGATAATAAAGATACCCGTGTTAACCTTCTGGTTATGAATGTTTTATGGTAAAAACGGTAACAATGAAAGCTTATAGCTGAATAATGCTTCATGATTTTTCTTTTAAAGGAAGAGGTCTTGAGTAATTTCTCTCCACTTGGATTAAATAGTACCGTAGTTGAGATTAATGCCTTAGTATACCAAGTATTGCTCAATGTAATAAGATCTTGATATGTAAGCATTTCACATACCTAGAAAATATCTAGCGTTGCATTTGAATATTTCGAGAGAATAACATTGGGATTAGTTCTCTAAACCCTAAATTATTATTGATATAAATATTTTTAGTGCCAAGTAACTCTAAAAATACCCATCTTATTGACGAGGGAATGCTGTACTATTTATAAAATCTGAAATCTGGATGTAATTCTTCTATAGCTGAACCAGGAATGACTTCAATTTGAATTTATTGGGAGTATGGTGGTTTGGGTTTTCATTGGTTTTGTTAAAATCAGTCATTAGGATTGATTTTAAGCAATTAAAACTGGGACTGTTTTATTGGAAAAGAAAGAATTTATTCTTCTTTTTTTATTTTCGATGTAATGACAACTTTCTTTGTCAATAATAACTTTCTACTTTTAGTTAACATAAAAGCCCAAGGGTTGATATTAACAAAACTCTTCTTTTAATGATAGCCTGATTAGCATTTTCCCTGGTGGAGTCATTTTTAATGTTAGATTCACAGTATTCATAGTGTTATCTGTATCACACCTCAGGTGGATTCTTTTAATTGGTTTTATTGATCTAATTGGCAGTGGTGGGAGAAGAGTGACTGGACTGGATATAAGGAGCTTGGTACGTTCTTCTTTATATTTGAAATAGCAACCTTAAAGTACTATAGGGCCAGTGCAGAATTACTTCTGGGCAGAAGTACATGATTTTCCTGGTAAAAAGGAATATAATTTGTTGGTTTCAAACTTACCTTTGGACCCTGGTCAAACACTTCATTTAATTAATTAATTATTATTAACATTTGGATGGGCTACGCTTATATGCACATGTATGTAAAAGTGACATTTAGTTTATAATAGGGTCCAAAATGAATCAACTGATTAAGATTGTGTATATAGGAGAAGGAACAATAAGCTAATAGCTGCCCAGGGACGTGGAATGTGGCATGCCACATGTGATCCGGTTGAGAGGGAAGTCAATTTTAGGAAGCGTGTCAAAGGAGGAAGGCAGGCAGGAATCAATTTGAACTCTTGATTTGGAGGAGACTAAGCACTCCCATAATGCTTAGTTTTTCAGTTCTATACTCATAGACACTGTTTTAGGCTCTATAAATAGCTGATATGGGTCTTATGCACTTGGTAAAATACCAATTTTCCTTGTGTCTAATCCCCTAGTACCTGTCATTTTGGTATTATAGCTCTCGATTCTGAGAGCTTGGATGGTCATCATACAAGCTCTGATGGAGGCAGGAGTGATAGATGTGGATCAAGGAAAGTTGAGTGAGATTAAGAAGCTCTTGCTGTAATGATTGTCATTGGTAAGTATGGGCAGCAACAGTCACATTGATGTGGAAGTTGGAAAGTGTTCATGGATTAGGAGTTATGGGAGAGAACCTCGAAAGTCATATTCATCATCTTGATGCAGTAAAGATACTCCCATTCCACTGTATTGGAGAGAATGGAAATTGGAGATTAGAATATTCTTTGATGATGCATATGGGTGTATTGTTTGGTTTGAATGCTATTTCAAATTAAATTCCATCACTCAGAAGAAGCTCAATATGTTGTTGCTTGTAGGAAGTTCTGGCCTTGGATAGATATCATTGGTGGGGAGGACTTCAAAGTAATTATAACATGGCATTTTAAAACTGGGTTCACCAATTCATCCAAAACCCATTTTGACCTCTACTAAGTATTCAATGGACTATAATTATCATGGATCCCATTAACAATTGCAATGCTCTTATGCAGCTCTAAAGAAACCGGATTATGCCAGTTGAAAGGCTTTTTCTCATTAGAATGAAGGGGACATGAGTCCTAGAGAACCAACTAGAAAGTTAGCCTGATAAGAGTTGCTTATAAGTTAAGACTTGGTTTGGCTGAGCTTCTTCAGAAAGACTTATATAGGAGAGAAAAATTGAGAAAAAATGAGATTGATACCATCAAACTAAATGTTTATAGGTGGTCCACTAACGGTCTAATAGTGAGTGACATGATAGGTTCAACAAACCTTGTTTGGATAGGCTTTGATACCATCTTAGGAAGTAGACTTTAAGTCTAACTGAACCTCACAAAATTGGTTTGGTAAGATGAGGTTTACACACTTATATAGAATTTGACTATATCTCTAGTTGATGTTAGATCTTCAATAGTTAAATCCGTTTTCTCTAGAACCTAGTTCATATTTTCTTCTACTGAGTGATTGCTTGCCTTCTTAGAAATGAGTGGATTTCTATGCCCTTGATAATTTATATTAGAGCAAAGCTCAGCCCCTGCTAATAATATTAATAATTTATTCCATTGCTTTAGTTTCTCAACTACAAGCAATGCAGATTTAACATGATTGTTTACTGCCCCCACCTGTCAAACAAGATGAGGCTGGCTGACCTATGTTTCAACTTAGTTTCTTTTTGTTGATACAAAAGTTACTAAGAAAACTTTACCTCAATCAGAAACAATTGTCAAAGGGTGAACACGTGTAAGCTAAGCACCTCTTGGATTAGGTTTTCTGCCATCTCCTTGTCCATGGAAGGGTGACGGACGTGTACAAAGTGCACATACCTAGTTAGGTGATCTACCACTACAAAGAATGGTATATTGACAAACTTAAGTAGGCATTGTTAGGGGTTGCAATAAAACCACCTAGCTATGTTAGAGATAATGTTTGGTGTTTGTATCACTAGCTGCAACAAATTGCTGCATATCCTTTTTCATACTCTCCTAAAACACTATCCTATATAACCTTTCGATATTTACAAAAAAGCTTGAATGATCTGCCACTGAAGAATTATAAAATTCTGAAAGAAAAGCAATGGAATATGGGGATGTTCTTCATAAAATCAGTATGTTTTTGTATTAAAGGTTATTCCCTTGCAGAGTAGACCTGAGGTGAGACATTGGATCTGCAATCAGATATTGTACACTTAATTTTAACTTCTGATCTGATGGAATTTCACTGGCACAGGCATCTGATTGGCCAAATTGCATAGCAGTGATGGCAGCATATTTCATTATTTTCAGTTTGGGTATTATAAGTATCAAAGTTGAATCCCATCAGCTTGGAGGCACACTTAAATTGATGTTCTCCCATTAAAGTTGCTCATTGAGGAATTTCAAGCTGCTTTAATCACTGTAAATCATAAAATTAGTGTTATTATCAGAATGAGATTCATTGTCTACTCAGTCCGGGTACTGGATTAAATATTTAATTTTTATAATAAATATGTAGTTTGAAAGTTTTTTTGTATATATAACAAAAAGTCGGCTTGTTGTGGTGGTTGAATTTATTTTAGCTTCCTAAAGGAATAAGGCTGGAACCCATATGGGGCCAAAATTTCAAAATTTGGTGATTTCACTCCTAAATTCCATTTGCCTTCCTGCACCTTCCAGGTTCGTTATGTGTGATCAATCCAGTTCGTGAAAAAAAAAAAATTCCACAAAGCAAACAGTGTTGCCATGTTGGTATGAGCTCACTTTTATAGACAGACTAGTTCCCACAGTTAGACAAGACTTGAAACTCCTTACATAGTAGTATGGAGCCTCCCCTATAGTCATGTCCTCTAGCAGATCAAGATAAGTTGTATAAAATTGTATCCCATTATAAAGTTGGGCCCTCACTACATATTGCTGTACCTGATAATGATGGATCTTTTAAGATCACTTTTGCTCAGACTTTTCCAAGTGATTCCATTGAAATTTGCCATGATTTTACCCAAACCAGATAGTCATTCCATGCCTAGTGCCCAACCTTGCAAATGTAGATACAACTTAGAAATCTAGCTGATTGAATTGCAATGTTTGAAATCGCAGATAGGTACATAGTGGCTGGCACTAAAAATGCTACAGTGAGATAGCGTATTAGCAGGATAACTATTATTCTGAAATTTCTTATATTTTATGTAAGGTAGGTACATATAAATTCTAAAAAATTATACTAAAATTTAATGAAGTCACAGGCATAGGTATTTTCAATAAAACATACAAGTAAATACCAATACAAGTCTAATACGAGTTTCGTACATGGGAATTATCAATCATCATCTTCTAAATTTAAGTATTCTTTATAATTGTCACTTTACATCTATTGATCTCAATTCTGGAAATTAAAATCTCAAAAATATCATTCCAAAAACGCTTAGTGTCTCTGCTCACAGGGTTTCTTCTTTTTGTGATCAACACAAAGTGTTGTTATATCATATAATTGAATGATTCGTTATTTTCACTTTTCGCACTTTTCTTTAACCAAATTTCATGAATGAAATTGAAAAGCTATATAAGCTGGAATTGTAAATGAAACTATGAAAGAAATTAAGAAAGTTCTGAAATTATTTTAGTTGATTATTCCTCTACTTTATTTGTCATCCAATCAATCAATGCATACAATATATTTGGTTGTTTTATTAGTTTCTTTCCATTCTTCCAAAATAGAGGCTTTACAAACTTAGATATAAATAGTTGTTTTATAAAACTTTTGGTTAAGTTGTTTAATCTATTTTCAAGTTTAAACTTATTAGATTAAACATTATACATCATCTATACAATATATTTGAAGTAATTTTTTATTGTCTCTAAATTACAGTTCACAATTCAAAAATAAGCTTGTGCATTTTGGGTCTCGATTTATATCTTTATGAATGATCATTTATCAATTATGGTGGGATCGCTGAGTTGTAATTTCATACATTGTCCTTCCCTTATAGGGAATGGCAATATCGCATGAGCTGGCATTAAAACATTTTTTCTGAATCGAGTATCATTATCATCCAATGGTGTAATTGATTGAAGAAATGCTGAATAACAGTTTTTGCATCACTTGTTAGACTCTTAAATAATCTTCGGAGACTTTGGGTTTGGGTGTAAATGAACTTAAAAACCATAACTATAGGGTAAGGGTTGTCCCTCACTTGTATATATTATTTTGTCTCTACAATGTGGGATTTTCAACACTCCCCTCATATCAAGATTTGGGCTTCCTGAGTGAGAAGTTTGTAGGATTCAATATCTACATGTGATTGAATATAGGTGACTCAATAAACCTAACAATAACCACTAGAAAAAGTTTTGAAGCCATCTTAAAATCTGGTGTTTGGGTTTAGTTCAACCCACCAGCTAGCTCAGAATTGTCCCTCACTTGTATACGCTATTTTGGCCACACCATAGACAATGTGCCATAACCAACAAATATAAATTCTGTGATTCGTTTGTGCATTTGATTGATTTTATACACTCTAGCAGGTGTGGAGAAATCTGGTAGAAATTCTGAGGGGGATTCTTGGTGGGAGACGTGGCAGGAAAATCTTCATCAAGATGAATGGAGGTCATTACTTTATTTCTCTGCTTGTGATGATTAGGTAAACCCGGTGAATTCTTGACACCATGTCTTGCATTTTTAAATTTGCAGTAACATAGCAAGAATAGAAAGGAGTGCACAAAAACAAGCAAAATCAGGAACTGAAAATGCTGGATGGTATGAGAAATGGTAAGGTGGTGTAGTTTATCAGGGGGAGGGTATTTGGTTTTCTGTATGCATTATAGGCCTAATTCATTCCAATATTCTATGTCTGTTCAATTCGGTTAGGTGGGAGAAATATGATGCTAAAGGCTGGACCGAGAAAGGAGCACACAAGTATGGTAGATTGAATGAACAATCATGGTGGGAAAAGTGGGGAGAGCATTATGATGGAAGAGGGTCTGTTCTGAAATGGTAAGGGTTCTGATTTTCCCATCTTAAAATGTCATTTACAATGTCATGTTTCTCTGTACTAGATATTTTTTAAAATAGCTTTTTAATTTGATGTAGTGATAACTGTGTGTGGTTTGGTGAGTAGAGTTGGTTTTCATTTGTATTGAAATTTGTGTAATTATACCGTCTAATTTTCTATAACGAACTGTAGAATGGTTTGATGAATCTAAACATCAAATTATTATATTGATTTTGTGCACTAAAATTTAAAAACACTAAATGACTACGGGTATGTGATCAAATGGTGGATATCTTTATTATTTGTATTGGTTAGTTTTAAGACATTGTAGACTGAAAATTAACATGAACTTAATTAGCATGACTTGCAGGATGTACTTTCAGACTTTTAGCCCAGCAATAGATTTTCGAAATTTTATCTTATAAAATAGTATTCACGGTGTAAGATTGATTTTGATTTATGGTAATGTCAATGGACACTATCAAGCATTGAATTATGACAGTTTTTCCAGGAGCACAGCAATGCCTTACCTTTTAATTTGTGGTCATTGTTTTTTTTTTCATTTTTTTTTGCTTTCTTTTTAATGGTAATGTGTTGATTTCTTTCTGCTTCCTCCTCCTTGCTTACACTTCCTCAGGACAGATAAGTGGGCTGAAACCGAGCTTGGAACGAAATGGGGGGACAAGTGGGAGGAGAGGTTTTTTAAAGGCATTGGTTCAAGACACGGAGAAACATGGCACGTATCTCCAAGCAGTGAACGTATGTTACCATCACTAAAATTTTAGTGACAAGTCTACTTTCATATTCTTACCATTCAATAACCAAACATCATAAACATTCAACAAAATTAAATTTGATAAAATATAACATATCGTGATTTATATTGTTAATCCTAAAACTTTCTTATTGATGAGCCACAAAAATTGCACCTATTAGAGCACTTAAGAGAATTATTGAAATAGTTCAAATGAAAGTGTCTTTTCATTCCATTTCATGATTTTCGTAGTGCTCCAAAAGATTTAATAGACGAAGGTTGCATTCCATTTGAATCAAGCATGATAGTTGTTTTCGTATGTAAGATATGAAATATGTAATGCATTTCCTAAATGTTAAGTCAGCAACACTTCCAAATGCCACTTCCTTTAAAGTATTGAACATGAATATATGACTCTAAAGAGTTGAACTAATCTTTGGACAATTTTTTCTATACGCATTATTTAGAGAAGTTATATGAAAGAACTTTTACAAATTAGCTTGTGCAAAAACTAATTTGAGCTCGTGGAAAAGTTCTTCTGATTTTTTTCTCTCCTACTAATACTTAAAAAGAAGTTTGTTCAAGCAAATGTTGGTTCCGTAAATGGGTCTCCTGGGTTTCTCTCCTTTTCACTCCTGCTTTTACATGCTTGCTAACATGGTCTTCTGTCACGATATTCCTACATTTTACCAGGTTGGTCAAGAACTTGGGGAGAAGAACACTTTGGAAATGGGTATGGTATCTAAAGCTTACTTACAGCTGATTAGTGGATTATTTGTTTATGGCAACGGTTTAAAAATGCTTTAAATAGATCTGTATCCAATAACCCAGTTTTTTATTCTAATATCGACTGGTTTTGGTTTGGTTTGTAACAGGAAAGTTCACAAGTATGGAAATAGCACGACTGGTGAGAGCTGGGATATAGTTGTAGATGAAGAAACATACTATGAGTAAGAACATTCTTTTCAACAACTAGCCATTCTATTGCTCATCTATAATCAAAAACTGAATGTAAGGAATATATCTGTCCTCTAGTAATCCAAAGGCCTTTGATGCATATAGAAGTGTGTGTCTAGCAAGTACAGATGCTTTCCGTTTTCATAAAGAAAAAAATTGCTACAAAATACTCAAGTATTACAATACTGGTCCATTTTAAAAATAGAATATATTTGAATTATCAAATTAGTCACAAATTGGTCTCTATAATTAGATTATAAAATGTGATTAACGTTTGTGATTACGAATGTTGGTAGACATATTGGTAATTTGAATATGATAATGTCTTAAATTTAGGGCGGAACCTCATTATGGATGGGCGGATGTTGTGGGTGATTCAACCCAATTACTTTCAATTGAGCCTCGGGAGAGGCCTCCTGGTGTCTTCCCTAATATAGACTTTGGTTCGCCTCTATCGCCTGAGGCTAATGATGACTCCCCTCAAGATTTGCCCCCTTCACAATGAACATCATCTCACTTACAAGCTCCATTATTTATTTTCTTCAATTTTAGGGAGATTCCATCGTAACGATTGGAACCCATTCTGTAATATATACTGTGGATCGATCATTTTATTCATTCTTTCCATTTTAATGTTCTACCTTTACTTTTTCCCCTTTGGTTTCCCTCTATTTATACTTGACGATTTTTCGTCATATTATTGGATAATTTTTCTACGGTAATCGATACTGTGCCACGTAAATGATGCTAAACGCAGCTTGATATTTAACGTTTATACTCATTCGCACGCAACGCAAGCGAATTATTGGAAATAAAATCTACCTTTCACTATGACAACATTTATGGAAAGAATTTATCTATGGTTTTAAAATGGTTAACCTGTCAGGACATCACTATTGATTGCTACGTTCCCTTTAGGCGAATAAACGACAGTTGACATCATACGTCAAAGGAAGACAGGAAGAAATAAACCAGTAAGTACTGTCTATAAAACTGTAAAGGTTTTCAACTCAAGATATACAGATTTTCCGACTTCCTCGAAAACTCGATTCAATTTTGTGTGCATCTATATGTCGAACGGCTGTCCTCTAAAATCTACTTCCATTGCTCGCTTCTGATCCTCTTTTCACAGATTCAAGTACAAGTCCAAAACAATCCCAAAAATCAGCACCAAACTGAGGTCATTATGTCCTTAGAAATGCAGAAGATGATCGTATGATTAAATTTTATGATGTCTTTTAACTACAGTTCGCCAGTATTGAGAAAGGAGCGCCTTTTCTGTTTCATTTTTTGGGCTGTATCAGCAGCTGTCAAATTGAGCAGCAACTGCTCAAGGGAACGTGATGAGGACAAACAACCATAACAAGTCAACAGGTACATCAGCACTGGACAGGGCACCATCACTAATCTGATATAATTTCCTCCAAATCAGGATCCTCGAAGTTCATAGCATCATAGTCCGCAAATGTTTCATTGAATGTACCCTTATCTGCTAGATCATTCTGGTCCTCATCATCATCATCCATTTCTACCCATTCAGGCTCATTGTCAACATCCGGTTCATCATTTGAGGCATTTCTCTTAGTTGTATTATCCTTTCCATGTTTTCGAGGTCCTGAATTTTTCTCAACTTTGGCTGTGGAATCTTCACATATGCAGGTCGATGGATTCTCATGAAATCCGCCTCTACCTGGTCTTACTTCCTTTGGCTCCCCCATGAAGCCTCTCTGGAAATTACGGACACTGGAAGCAAAAACATCCCAAGTCATGTTTGTTCTATTCAAGAACAATCGGTAGAGTTTTTTAGCATTTGGACGAATGGTTGGTTTATGCCCAAAGTATCTCCTACAAGAAAGTTCCCAGAGAGCTAATTAGCTGTAATAGATATCAGTGAACAACAGAAATTAAAATAGATGTAAATGGAGTATAACATACCTTCGTCCAGCTAACATTTTTGCCATATTTCCATTATTATTGGTTACAAATACATCACTTTCATCACAGACAATGAAGTCAAGTGCAGCCATGCGAGAAGAAAATGAAGAAAATGATTGTAATTCTTCCTTGGTAGCAATGGTCTCTTTTGAATGGTAATTAGGAAATAATTCCTTGAGAGGCGCCAGCGTTCTTTCCCCTCCATATACTTCCCCTGATGCAACGTAAATATGAACATCAGAACCATATCCCAATGCTCTTAGCATGAGACCAACTTCTTCTGGGGTTAATGGGCATCTTCCCTGCCTCCTTGCCCTATCAGGATTGCTTCTCTGCATATCAATATCCTCATCATTTACCAGTCCTTAAATCAATTTTCAAAAGTGTAAACACAGTTCAGCCAAACATTTTTTGACTAAGTCCTAATTCCCTAGCATCTTGCCACTATCAGGGTGAAGAATGTTCAGCCGTTTAAAGCCATTGTTGATATTCATTCTATGAAAAGATCCTGTTAAGTTTGAATCCTGTGTAATGCTATGGTTTTGGATGTCCACTCAAGCATATGAAAAGAAGCTACCGAAAAGTGAACAAGATGTGCTTACATTTTCAGTATCACCTATATTTTAACATGAGACTTACATGTAATGTCTTCCACCTCCGCCTTATTGCGCCTAGTTCTTTCTGCTCCCTCTCCCCTCCACCATAATCACATCCAGAAAATGCCAGCATATCAGGTTCAAATCTGTAGAAAAAATGGCAATCAATTTACAAATTTTTCAATTGCCATCTGTTATTCTACCTAATTAACTGCATCTTAAATGTAAAAGAGTAAAAGATATTGCTGCTTGTGCAAATAGAATCAGCCAATGTTTTTAAAACTAAAGCCATCTTTGACTGGTAGAAGTACATAATCAATGGGTCACCGGTGTGTATGGGTGGTGTAAACCTCTCCAAGCTAATACAAGTTGGTGGGTATTGTTCTCACTTCCTATTACACTTTTCACACAATTTAATTATTTTGAATTAATTTTCAGAAACAGCTAGTTACAAGCATATCACGTGGGTCTTGAGGGACACAACAAATGCAGCACAAGTCCCGAGAGAGCACTATCAGGAACGCAGTACATCATATAGGTCTTTTATTAATATAATGGAAAAAATGGACGGTCCATTCGGACAGGTTTATACCGCTTAAATCCCATTTTTTACCAGTCTGATGACCTGGACCCCAAATTAGAGACATGCTCGATCTAAAAAGTAAATTGGGCTGTATACACCTTTGAATCCCAATCGGACCAACCGGTCCAAACAGGGTTTTAAAACTCTGGAATCAACAAAAACTGCAATAAGTACGATCAATCAGATTAAGCTCAGGATATGGACTTGACCTAAATTATGAGCAGTACTTGAGTTCTCAAACAAACTGGCTACTTTTTACGACAAAGAGAAAGGGGAAAAGGCAATAACTGGCTGTTAAGACAAAAAGGGCCAACAAGAATGGACATGGCAATCACTGGCTCAATTTGAATTGTATTACTTGCAAATGCTGTCAATCAAAACGCGGTCCTCCATGAAACAGATCATTCTTGTGTAAGTGTTTCATATTTTATGGAAATAAATTGGATGGATACTTTGTGATATGCTTATCTAGTATATACAATAGAAATGTCGTATATGCATGTAATGCAGCTGCGTAAGATTTATCTGCATAGGTATAAACACTATATATTCTAGAGTTTTGGTGGTCATCATATTGAAAAATCTCATTGGTACCGAAACATGTGAATTTAATGCGATGTATACAGTTAATAAAAGACCAAAATTCAATCAAACTACCTTAAGTGCAGTGCAATATAATGTTTACTTCTCATCCTCATCCAATGGACCAATTTTTGCCCCATTGCAAGTATTGGGCTGGTAAATTTTAAAGCATGGTAATTAACTCTACATCTCAACTTCTGATATTCTGTATCCAACCTGTTTGCTAGCCTGTAGTCAAATTTGCTAAGCTGCACAGCCTGCCACAAAATGAAGCAAACAAATAGATTTCCTGAATAAGTAAACATTCAAATAGTTATCTGTTTATATGGTGGTCAGAAAAAATGTATCAAAATTTAAGGCATTATTAATTACTGTTTACCAAATGTTTAAAACAATACAACATTTGGCAACTAACTACAGCTTTCTGTCTTTCCGAAATCTAAATTTCCTGAACATCTAATGCAGTTTTGTGAACACAAAAATGTCCCATTGTGGAAAGCAAAATTCACAAATAAAAAAAAATCCTGTAATTTATAAAAACTTGGATTTCAAGTCCTCTAAAACTTGAGAACTTCAGGGTTTGAAATTTGAATAAGGTAGTCTTTCTAAGCCGTTGGATATGATGGATCAAATATGTGGCTCTGATGGTTCAGCGAATGATATTTTTTTGACTGAAATTTTTTGGCAAAATTGAGGGGGCAAATGGATTGGGATTTGCAGATAGAGAAATATAAGATTGCTTCGCTGAGAAAAGATTTAGATAAGACATTAAACTGAGGTAAAGGAGTACAAATAACCTAGCTTGATTCATAAGATAAGTTAGGCATCACACACTTGGGGGATAAAATTCATCAGACTCAGGTATGCAACTGATTGGAGGACCAATGTTGAAGAGTTCATACACTCAAATAAAACAACTTAATCAAATCTAATAGACTTGCTATAAGATCTACCTAACGAAGAATAGAATTCTAGTCCTTGATCTAAATGCATTAACGACCTTCCTACATCTACTTAACAGAGAGAATCCAGTATGTTGCAAACCACAGTAGCACCAGTAATAGTTTCAGGAGATAAAAAAAACTTACATGTTTTTTCACGAGTACAGGTAATATGCGATTTATATAACATCTTTCATTACACTTCCTTGGAACCCGCATATTGTATGCAGATAATGGTTTCCTACCCTTACTGGGAAGTTGCTTGATAATCTTGACATCTTGGGACAGATATGATACAAACCAATCAACATCAAAGATCTCTGAGAAGTTACTGCAAAAAGTAAAGTATGTCACCATTTCACAATACTTGGATATCCAAATCAAATCACAGGGGCAATCCGTGCCTCTTTTGTAACTGACCTAGAATCTTTCCAGAAAGATCGTTGATCCAATTTTGGAACAACAAGAGTAGCATTCAAAATTCGTGCAGCAACAACAGCATCTGTAATCTGCCAGTTGCGGAAACAGAAGGATTGGCATTAATAGCAGAGTATGATTATAGAGTGTTCCAACAACAGCTATCATATACTGTAATGTACTATGGCGATATGCATAGTAACCAGAAAAACAGGTGCGCTGGTTGCAGCAAACAATTTAGCTGGACACTTTGTCTAAAACCTAGCACAACCAGAAGGATAAGGGATATATTTCATCCATGGAAGCAAACCATAGGATTGTCAATAAAATAGTGTATTTAGAGAGAGAGAGAGAGACACACACACACACACAAAGACAAGAAAAAAAAGTCCTATACTAATAAATGCCACATTACTCACTACAGCAAAAATAAGTTGATTCCGTTCGACAACATCAATCTACGGCCGAATCCAATTGAGGCAGCAGAAGCACTTTCCCCATTTTTAAGTTCATTTCACATTTTTATTAACTAAAGTGTATAAATAAAAAGATCAGACTCCTAAACCCACAATTTTTTTGAAGTAGAAACAGAAGCCGCATATCAAATCCTTGCTTGACTATAACAATCACAAAGAATCCAAATAATTACCCCCGTTCTTTGCTGATTCAAGCCTCCACTTGTCGCAATACACAAATATCGATTCGAATGTGTCATCACTTGAGCTTCTGCCACACGGAAAGCATAGTTATCGGTCATTACATACATTCATACATCCAAAACCAAATCCAAGTTCCAAACGAAAAGTTTTACATCGCATCACTCCACACTACTGAACCAACAATGATACGCACTTTGAAACTTGTTGCTGGAATTGCTACAGCCGTAGAAGTGCTCTGAATTTCGAGAAGTCCAGATATCGCGTCCCAACTTTCCTCCATCTCTCTAAATATTATCATTAAATTAAAACAAAATCAATCAACAACGGAATCGAGATCCAATAACACAAACGTCAAACCATCGCCAAATTCAAATAGAAGCCAGCAAATGAAAAGCCCTAACCGGAACGCGGAACGCAGGATGTTCAATCGCCTCATCCTTATGAACGCTAATCTGAACAATAATTCCATACATAAAACAAAACAAAACGATTAGGAATGTGCGATCAATTACTTGAACTATCAGAAACCGCTGTTCACGAGAGAGAAATAGTACCGTAGTCTGTTGTCGTTTCAACTGCATACGATCGGTTTCGACGGGAGAAGGAGCTAAAAACGAGAGGAGAGCGAAGAGAAACAGTAGTGCGGCGGCGACGGCGGAAAACACCGGAATCACTACACGGAATCGTTGGTAATAGTGTTGACGCCGCCGCTGATATGCCATTTCTCTTTACCTCTCTCTCTCTCTGCGTGTGCGTGTGCGTGTGTGTGCTTATTGAAGCACCAACTTGATAAAATTATTACAGTTTCATGTTTATAATTAATAATTAATTCTGAATCGCACACGACTACAGCATGGCATTGCCTGTGGCGTGGTGCGTTGCGTAAACAGATCTGTTTGTTTTATATGATAGCGTTGCAATACGAGAACCTCTTTCTTCTCTCCTTGCAACGCTACCAGGTAAGGTTTATGACGCTTCCCTTCTTCATCTCTCTATCTATTGTGCTCGTCTTATTTCTTATTTTTGCCTCCCACGTGTACTGTGTCATCTTTTCTTTCCTTTAACAAACGCGCATCACTACTCTCTTCTTCCTCCAAATTTTCGAGATTTCATTTCTTGCCAACTTCGCATGCTGAGTGAGTGGTTGGGATAAATATCAACACATGTAACAAATGTTTCCATCAAATATTAAGCCTGGAATAATGGTCCAAGCGTTTTTTCTAAGCATTTCGTAGCTCAGTAATCGTATATCCTCTCTGTAATAATCTTTTCAAGAAACGATTTAGGAATTTATATTCAGAAGAAAAAAAATGCATTCAAAGGTCATTTTTAATGAGAATTTTTATTTTAATGTCAAGACAAGAGAGTTTGGGAGAGGGAAGTTGTAAATAAAAATTTCAATTGAAATCAAATGTGATTAGATTAATTAAAATTAAGTGATCTGTTTGTGTTAAAAACATTGAAGATGTAAAACAATAGTTACAATATTTTCGTTAAATTATTTAATAATTTTATTACAAAAGTTATTGAAATGAGTAACATTTTGAAATTCTTTTCAGTAAGTTTGTTTAACCTTTTGAAAAACAAAAACAGAAACATTTATAAAGATGAAATCACTTGCTTTTTTACAAAAACAGAAACTGGTAAATGGGATGCAGTAAATTTGGTGAGAAAATAGTGTAGCATTATTAATTATATTATGTGAATATTTTGTGATAAAGTGGAGAAAAAGTCATGTTGAAATATGAATTCCTAACTTGGACAGAGAGGAATTTTAAAGAAAAATATATATTCGTTTACTCAAAAATATTTGTATGATTTCGTATTGGAAGGGTCAAATATTTTTATATTGTTATTTAATCACAAATCGTTGTTAGTATTTCATTTCTAAATTAGTGCTGATGTGATTTCTTCGATAATTTGTAAAAAAGTAACAATTTTATTATATATGATTAATTTCAGATTAATCAACTTCGTAAAATATTTCAATTTATATATTTAATACCTGTTTCTTCCCATATAGAAAGAGGATGAGGGTACGTTTTATTCGATTACAACGAATAGGGGTAAAGAATGTTCTGATATTTGAATTTTCTAGAATAAAGAAAAAGATCGATTCAACATTATATTCCTAACTTTGAACAAAAGGAATGTTCTAAGGAGAATAGACTTACATTTTCATCAAGCTTCGTTCAATTTTAATTTATTTTAAACAATCTACCTAATAAAGACATTGTCCTTCTACTTTATTCGTCCACTTTTATTCTTCCGAACGAAGAGAATAGAGATATTAAAAAGCGCACACGTAAAAAAAAAAAATGAAAGAAGAAAAATAAAAATTTCAAGGTTAAAAGGTAGACAAAAGTGAAACAAAATTGAATTTTTAAGTATTGACTTAAATTCATTTTTCTGTATGACTCATTTTGACTTTTGGTTAAAGTTGACTTTAATCAATTTCACCTCAGCTGGTTTGATTTGTGTCGATTTGAATAGATTCAATTTTGACACAATTTGAATTGATTTGACTTTCATCGATTCGAATCAATACGATCAGAATTGACTCGACTCAACCTTCAACTAATGGAAATTGATTTACACCTTATGTCTAGGCCAACTCGATTCGATCTTCGGCCTACTCTAATTTGACTTGACCTTCAACCAAAATTGACTTTGATTTCGGACTGACTCGTCCCGACCTTTTTCCTGGATTAACTCAGCTTGACCTTTGGTCCGAGCCAACTTAGCTCATGCTTTGATCCAGACTGACTTGTTTTGACCTCCTACCCGATCCGACCCGACTCAACCTTTTAGACTTGTAATTTTTTTTATTATAACCAATAAACAATTTCACAACTTTAACTAATAAACAATTTTACAACTTCGAAAATTTCAATTTTTTTAAGTGAATAATAAACTTTTGAAATATTTATTATTCACTAAAAAAATCCTCGTCCAAATACACCATTAAACATCATAAACAAAATGTAAGTGTTTGTTGTGATAACAAACGTTTGAAGTGGAACTTTTAAGCCAATTTCTTCCATTCAAGTCACACTTGAGGATATTTCTTGAAAACCTACTGTGAAAATGGTATGGTTATTTCCATTATTGAAGTTTACTTGTACGAAGAATTAAAATGGTGCAATTGAGAAACCTTACAATGGAGTTGTATGTGGTGAGAGAGATAAGATGATAAATACTTTAATTATGCTAAATCATACTTGGTTGGTCTAAGGTTAATCATAAAAGTCTGACACCCAAACAAAATGAAATCCAAAAGTATATTGGTATGTTAACTTGTTAGAAAAAGTGAGATGAGTTAAGTATTTTAATTGGATAATCCGCATAATCCACAATAAAATTTTCATTATTCTCAAGTCAGTCAATCATATTTTATTTTAATTTAATTTTTCTCATTTTTCATTTATTTTATACTTTAATCCCTAGTTCAATTCTTTTACTTTATTTAACATCGATTTTTAACTTCATAACAAATATAAGAATCAGATCTTATCTGAAGTATGATGATTAATTGTTATAGTATTTTGTCAACTTAAACAATAATTTATTTTTACGTTTCTTTATGATAGTTTAACTTTTACATATATAGTGTAGGTGTTAATTTATCTTATTAATTGTAAATTTGTGGAATAAAAAAAATATAAAGCTTTAAAATAAAATTATTGTTGTGATATTTGTATATAATATTTTTTTTTTTAAGATTTTACTTATGTGGATAGATCCGTAATCAATCATTTTAGGGACATACAATTGTGATGACGTTTTTTCTTTATCAATTTTAGTGTTTATGTGTAACGAAATTGTCTTAACCATTATTTTTTGTTATTTCATATACCCATAGATTTGACAAATTAAATCAAATTAATTCTGAACGAAATTAATATAATTAAACATACTGAGATTAAGCTGATAAAAAAGTTGTCATCATTAGTTTGAGTTAATTCGTTAATGAAAGTAAATTAGAATACTATAATTGTAAAGGATTGGTACGTGGCAGGTGCAAACTCACGTGTGAGCCTCATCCCTGGGAATTAGGAAGCAGAAGAATGCGACTCCACAGTTGCAACACCCTCTCTGAAACCTTTCTCGCTCTGTGAAACCAGAAAAATATTATTTAACCATTAATCATGTATTCGTTCACAGTGAAACCCTTCTTCGTTCCTCACTTTCTTTCTTCTTTTTCTTCCTCTTCAACTTCTACTTCCTCCTCCTCAATTTCTCTCGCCTCCTTCTCATCTCGTTCTCTCTCAGCAATTAGCTTTCCCAGAAATTCAAAGCACAGAGGAAGGTTTGGTCTGAAAGTTGAAGCCTATGATTCCTCCAATAATGACGCTTCTAACCCTGCAAGTGCTGGCGATTCCAAACTCCCGAATGGCACTTTGGTACTGCTTTTCCTTCGTATTCTTCTTAATTTTTTATTAATGGAAGTTCTATTTTTAATGGTATATTTTATTATTTTAATAGAAAAAGTATTTTATGAATTGTGAATGAAAACCTGTTACAATAGGTTAGTGTGATCCTGGATCAGTTAATAATGTATCTGATCTTTAAACTTTCCCATGAAATCTCAATTTTCTTCAGCATTATACGCACTGGCCCGAGTGATTATTTTGATGGATATGATGAAATTAAAATAGGATCTGCTGTGAAAATATAATTTTTTTTTTCTGTGAATAAGTATATCTACTTCTGTCCGGTAAGTTATCCGAGTAGTGGTTTAATGTTTTGAATTCACCAGTCAAAGAGCAGGAGAGAAATTTTACTGGAATATGTTAAGAACGTGCAGCCAGAATTTATGGAATTGTTTGTGAAAAGAGCGCCTCAACAGGTATGGTGATGTCTTGTTTATGAACAGTTTATCTGATTACAGCGGAAAAATGGCTGCTTTTTTATTTTTCTTTTCTCGCCATGCCCTCTTAGTGTGAATAAAACTTATGTTGGTGATTAGGTTGTGGATGCAATGCGCCAAACAGTGACAAATATGATTGGAACACTGCCTCCTCAATTTTTTGCTGTAACAATTACCACTGTAAGATGCGATAAATTTTTTTTCCTCCTCTTGCATAACTTTAGCTATCATTTTTAGTGAGCAATTTTACAAGCTATGATGGTTGTATTTGGGTGGATAGTCATTTTTTAGGTTTCTTTGATGAAACGATTGTATAGAGTGGGATACCTTACTTTGTTTGGTTTACTTGTCCCTGAAATTTGTATTTGCAATGACTATCCCCTTTATTTCATGTCACATATGTTTGCTTTCGGAATTTTGTAAATAAAATTGAAGGTATACTTATTTTACATTTGCTGCCATTTTTATTTCCCTTGTTTATTAATATTTACTATTTGTATTGTTAGCTCCAATTTCAAAGCCTTTTTACAAATTCTTGCTCCAAAGGAAATTGTCTGAATGAATTAATTGGAAAATATTCTGGTCTTGGAAGAATAACATGTTTTAAGCACAAAATGGTTTAATTGGCAGAGAAATGTTGAGCCATGCTCTGGATTGAATTGGAGTTTTTCCTTTTTATTTTATCTTGCCCATGCATCTTACGTGTCTCTGTGGAATCATTTGGCTATTTATTAGGTAGCTGAAAATCTTGCACAGCTCATGTACAGTGTCATAATGACTGGATACATGTTCAGGAATGCACAATACCGTTTGGAGTTGCAAGAAAGTTTGGAACAAGTTGCTGCCCTGCCAGAGGTGCAAGATAAAAAGGTAAGACTGTTTCTCTTTCTTCTCTTTTTAGCATTCTGTCTGTGGTTCAAAAGATAATTAAGTGTTTGGATAAGTGAAAGGATGTCTTATGCTCAATTTGGTGGACAGAATCTTTATTTCCTATCTATATTAACTTTCCCTATTTAGATTCCCGTCCAGCTTAGAGCAAAGAAAAATTGTAAAGGATTTTCTTTAGTTTAATCGGGTGTTGACTAGTAGAAAAAGAAAAGTTTGTTATTGGGTGAAGAATAATATAATAGTTTCTTCTTCTTGTCTCTCTCTTTCTCTATATATTCAATATGGTATCAAGAGCATACATTTTGATTCTTTGGTCATGGTGCATTCTTCACATCCATCATCTTCAGCAGTTCCTTCATTCTCACCGGTCACTCTTTCTCATTTCATTACAGAGAAACTCAATTAAGATAATTTTCTGCTTTGGAGGCAACGAATTGAACTTGTGATAAAAGGTCAATGTTTTTCATGACCAAATCTGGATCTGTTAATCCTTCATATCTTGCATGTGAACAACATGATCAGTCACTCTTCTTGTGACTTCAGTCCACTTTAACAAGTAGTATGCTCACTCAAATCATTGGTTGTGTTTTTTCTTGAGAACTTTGGGAGAAACTGCATGAAAATTTTGATGCACATATGCAAGCTTGCGCAAATCAACTGCACACCGAATTACATAACACAATCCCTGAAGGAAAAACCTTGACTGAATTCTTGGCTTGTGTTAAAGCACTAGTTGCTTTGATTACTAAATGGACATAGTGTTTCCTTTAGGTACCACATTATTATTGCACAAAGCAAATTCAAATAATAATTTAGTTTGTACTTGCTTTAATATATGTTCTTAAAACATTGCAGGATGTGCCAGATTATGCACCTGGCACACAAAAGAATGTTTCAGGTGAAGTTATTCGGTGGAACAATGTTTCTGGGGCTGAGAAAATAGATGCTAAAAAGTACATTGAATTACTTGAAGCGGAGATTGAGGAGCTGAATCGTCAAGTTGGAAGACAACCTAGCAATGCACAAAATGAACTATTAGAATACCTAAAATCTCTCGAGCCTCGAAATTTGAAGGTTAACTCAACTTTTCATTGGTTAATATAATTTGTTCATCCAGTTGTTTTGTGCTGTCTGCTAAGTATAAGTTTTCACATGTTGAGCTGTGCTGTAAGTACTGTAGCTTTTATTTAGATTTTATATGATCTGCTATTGTTTAATCAGTATTGAACAGTCTGGTATTGCATTTTTTTCAGAACTAGGTATTGATTTGATGGTGATATAATCATCACAATTATAAACCCACTTCCACTGTTGTGGATTTACTTGCATTGGTGCTCTATATAGATTGTGATATTTGCTTTTGACATTCCCGTGCAGATTATTCAACATAACCAAAATAATTATCTCTCTGATTCTCTGCAGTTAAAACGCATGTCAACTTTTTGCCATAATAACCCTTCATTTCATTTTGTAGGAGTTGACTAGTAGTGCTGGCGAGGATGTAGTGTTTGCTATGAATACGTTTATAAAGCGTCTGCTGGCTGTTTCAGATCCTAGCCAAATGAAGGTTTACTACTTCATTATTTTGATGTCCTTTGTTTTCGTTTTATATTCACCATTAATGTAAATTTTGTTTCCTTGTCATCTTTCAAAGTGGTCTAACATTTTCAGATTACAGTTACTGTACTTAGGTCTGTTCAAAAATCTTAACTGAGTCGAATTGTATAAAAGAAAAATTAATTGTTCTATTAATTTGGTTATTTAAATTGAATTGCTCTTAAAGAACTAAACTGAATTTTAACTTACAATATTGGAAAATATGCTTCACAATAGGATGTCTATTATGATAATTCAAACGACTCATATGGTTTAAGCAATTTAAAGTAGTTAAATTTAGTTTAGATTTCTCAAACCATGATGTAGTTAAGTTCAATTCCTTTAAATCATTATACAACTCAATTTAGTTCACTCAAACCACTTTTAAAGTTCAGTTTAGTTTTACAATAGTTTAGTTCAATTCATGCATTTTGCCTACCCCTATCACTCTACTCATTATTATCTGGGTCAATATTGAATCCTTTTTTTGTGGGATTAATTTATGTTTAGGGTGCCTATTAAGTGTTAACATGGAAGATGGAACTCATTTTGTTTTGGTTCATAAAATTGAAGTCTTTGTATTACTTGGATGGAAAGTTGCTCAAAAAAACACATTCGATAGCTACTTCCCTAATCCTTGTTGTCATGATGATATATTAGCTATTTTGTCATGTGATACTATGTGAATTGGTAGTGGTTTTGTTTGTATAAACTGAGGCAACCAAAAACTAGAATTTTTCAAATTGAGTAAGTTCTCTGCGAGTATTGTGAAGGAAGGAGTGAATAACCTTTTCTTCTCATTACCGTGAACAAGATCATTCAAGACTTTTGAATTAGTTGTTTTAATTGTGATTTTTCAGACTAGCGTGACGGAGACTAGTGCAGCTGAACTTGCTAAGCTGCTTTATTGGTTGATGGTGGTTGGGTACAGCATTCGCAATATTGAAGTTCGTTTTGATATGGAAAGAGTACTTGGCACTCCTCCAAAGCTGGCTGAATTGCCGCCAGGTGAAAATGTTTAAGCAATCTTGAATAATAAAGTAGGTCATTGAAGTACTAAGTGGCTTATTTAGATTTTGCACTTTTTTGGTTGATTGGCTGAATCAATGGCCACGACCTAAAAGAGAAAAAGTCTGCATTTTTCAGCGGCCTTGAATGATTGGTCTCCTAATATATTATTTAATATATTTGAATGATTTTTTTTTTTATCTGGGTACTATGAAATCGCAACTATACTGACAACGATATCAGGGTTGATTCCCATGCCTCTATTTTTATGTCACTTCTTTGACAGTCTGAACCCTGGTGATTCTTTATAAAGGCAGCAATGATCTTGGTCCCTTTTCAGCGTTTCCATATTCGCCAGAATGCATCAACGTATATTCTATTTGTTATGTACGGTGCAGTGAGCTGGGTTATTCTTCCTAGATTCATTTTAAATTGTTATATTTTCTAATTTCATATTTTAATATTGTTATTCTTTTAATTTATACTTTTTTTAATATATATATGTTATACTTTTAAATGTGACCTATAAATTTAATTTAATTTTATTATATTTAAATTTAAATTCTGTTAATTTTGAAGAGCTAACTAGTGTTAAGAACTAAAATCTGATAGTAGTCAATTTTTATACTGTTTCTGGAATGCCTGTAGCTGAAAAAAATTCTCTGCCAATAATTTCACCGTACTTTCACTCCCAAAGTATCATGGAATCGAAAAGACTTGTCTTTAAATGTTGGCCCAGTTTCTACTATGATAGCCTAACCTAGTTTGGACAGAGGAAGGTTGGGGTTGCCTAAAGTTAGAATCTTGATGGAATTTAAATCTATCAAACTCAACTTGAATGTTTTCTGCTTCTAATTCGAGTTCTAATGGAATTTTATTTTATTTTTAATTAATCTGATATGGATGACTGGGACCAACTTAAATTTGACTCAGTTATAATGGTTGTACGAAAATCTGTAAAAAGAATTCCATCCTAACCTGATTTCATGTATTTTGGATTGTACCTAAATGTTTCTCCATCTAACCTGTATTGAGATGATACATTAAATTATTTTATACAATAAATAAACTAAATAAAAGATGCTTTCTCCTAAACAAAAACAAAAGTAAAGAATAGATAGGTATTTGGTAAACGAGGGTATAAACAAAGTTGCTCAAGAATAGCATGCTTATATTTTTGCCTAACCATTTTGTTTTTTAATATTTAAAAAATATATATTTTAATTGATACAAAATGCAGGTGAAAATTGTTTGTGCATGTATGTTTGACATTTTATATCATTCTAATATTTATATGGAGATATAAATCTAGTCTCATTGTTTAGGATATGACGTGGAGTAGTCTTTTTAACATGCAAAGTATTATCTAAATTGCAGATAAATATAGATTAAAATGTTATTTTCCTCTAAAATATGTAATCAGTTTTTCTTTCGCTAACTATTTTTTTCTTTATAGAACATTATCTAAATCACAGAAGACTAGAATAGAAGTAGTATTCTTCTACATTAGAAAGATACAAAACTTATAAAGTATTTTAGAGACTAAAATCATTTCGCATGTTCACATCACGAGATAATAACTTCAAAGTATATCGTGCTTAAACCATATATAAGAAAACATATTTTCATTACGACACTAGGAAATTACACATGGTATATTGATATCTAAATCAAAAGAAAATCAAAAGAAAACGTGTTGGTATTCAAATTATAACAAAAAACATTATATTTATACGAAATACAAACAAATAATCATACAAAATTTTAATTAGTCAAAAGAGGACAAACTATCCTAAAAAAGTAAAAATACATATAACACAAGGATTTAACGTTCATGAAAAAAAAAATTATGAAAACATTTCAAGTGGTTATGACGACAAATTCCAATTTTTCAAGAGCAATAGAATTATTAAAGAGCAAATTGAGGATTTGCTTCCCTCCGCTTTAAAGAATTAAAATCCAGCAACAGATATAAACGATAAATTGAGTACAAGACTACAATAATTAACAAATTTAGGCAATCAACCTTAAACCGACATTATGTGAATAACTTACATCTCAGCATTTTTGTATGCAAATACAAAAAATTACAAACGTCATATCTCTCTCACTGGCGGTGGAGAAAAAGGAAAATAAATCGTCACAAAACTGCATCCCCGATGCGAGGAAGTCCAATCTGAACCAAAGCTTCATTCCCAATTCCCAATCAATATACACTTCTGAATTCCTTGACCGGCGGAAACAGAATTCAACGGCCGTGCCATCATCATTCAGACAGAGGAAAATAATGGGTTGGCCACTTCGGGTATGCACGTTTGAATAAATTCATACATACAGTATCACGCTGTTCAAGAACCCCGTTGAGAAGGCACTTCATTGTTCCTGCACAACAATTGATCCAATTACATGAAACCGTATTCCACATTAAAAACCTTCACAGCATAACTACTAGATGCGATTGATTGCCTTTAAAACATCTGTGTTGATAGATTACTCTTTCAAAGATAAGAATGCTATCAATATTTATTACCAGACAGGATAAATTCACGTTGGTGGCATATCAAAATCATATCAAGGAATAAAGAGTTTTCTGAAGAAAATAGCAGAAAGCAGCTCAATACTAAGAGAATCATGGAGTTCACAGAAACATCTTTGATCAGACAACATATAATCTGTATTCTCCCCATCAAATAATTAACAGCCAGAATGCTAATAGTAATAAGATTGATGGTAAATATTTCTAGCATAGCCAACATACCATGGGTACCAACTGGTTCTTTAATTCGTCCACGGAGGCCACGTTTGGTATAAAGCTCAACAGGCTGCAATCACCAACAACATTAAAAAATTAGTTAGGGAAATAATGGAAACCAATTTGGAGGGAGTACACCTCATTACTGTCCAACTAAAATTCAAAGAATCCAGATGCTGGGTTATTTTCACCTTAAACCATTTAACATCCTCTGGATTATAAAACATGTGTCTCACAGAAGCTTTGCGTTTCGACACTCTTTGGGGGTAACTGCACCAAAAAAATGTTTAAAATCTCAATAAGGAAACATGAACTCAATCATCAATTTTCAAAAAAGATCATAATACAACCCTGAAATTTCTTAACAAGAATAAAAAATGCAAAGATGTAAAAAAAACAATAAAATCAATACAGGCAACATGCAAGGTTTCCATAAGGTGGGCCCAGACAACATATATCCATACCCTGTCAAAATAACTCGTTTAAGGATTATCCTATCTGGATCAACAGTTTTCAGTGAGCCAACAGCAGCCACTACAGGTGCAGCATTCTCTCCGGATATCTTTAGGATTATTGAAGGAAGAGGAGGAAAAGAAATTGGAGCATATATTGAAGCCACTGAAAAACGCCCAGCATGGAGAAACCTCTCCATCTTGTTCTTGTCAGTATTTATGAACTCACTAGAGAAAACTGGCCTGCAAAAAAATTGCAATTCCCAAAATATTTTACTCTGAAGAGATCTACTATATACCAAAAAGTCCTTCAAATTGAAGACCATACCTGCCAACAAACTGCCTAAAACCAACATGAAAAATTAACTCTTCCTTGGACTTGATTGGTGCATCATATGTTTCATGTTTCTTCACACTACACAGCACAAGTCACTTCAGTTCATGAAATATAAACAAATAGACATTGAAAATAGTAAAATGATAAAGTGCAAAAATACCTGAAATGAAGGACAGATACTTTGGACTCGTGTTTCAACAGGCCACATGTTGTAACTGGCATTCTCTTTGAAAGCAAACATAACTTAGAAGCAACAGCACTGGGCACATCCTTGATTTGTAGCCTAGCATATGAGCCAACTGGAATACAGTGCTCGCAATTTTCTTGATCCAATTCCAGAGCTTTCGCAAGAACATGTTTTTGTGTTCTTTTAAAATTATCAAATTCAAATATTTTGGCATAATCTTGGGGTAGAGATTCCTGATAATATTAGAAATGTCAGATTGTTGTTTTGGGAGGTTAGACACAATGACTTACTATATAGGATCTCCAAAAGATACATACTTTAGGATCCCATGAAGAAGTCCTAAAGGACTTGAGTCCCCTATACTTTGCAAACCGCTTCCTAGCAGGAACATCCAATGGTGTATCCACTTCATCTGGAAACTCTGGAAAAAGACAACAAACGAATGAAAAAAACACAATTAGAAATAGTATCATAAATCAGTAATACCACCAAATTATGCATAGTGTCATCTCTAGCAAACTTCTCAATGAAATACAATTCATAGGAACAATAAAATAGAAATTACACAACCTAATTTAGATAAACTTTAGATGCAGGCAGACAAAAAATTCGAGTTGTCTTTAAAAGAAGCGAATATGCAAATTGATTTTTTTTCATCAGCAAGTGTGTCAATTGAATGTTAATAAGAATACAAAACACAAAGAAATGCACCTTCATCTGCTGCATGTGCTTCTTTAAGTTCCTTGAGTTCATCTTGTATTTTCTCTCTGGTTAAGTTATCTACTTCCTGTAATGCATTGATGATATAGATTAAAATCCATCCAATTACGACCACATTTAACTAACGTGTTGTTACAAGCTCACCATCATCACTGAATCATTGTCAGTTTCTTCCTCAGAATCTCCAAGTCTAAGAGAAATGTCATCACCGTCAAATTCTGAATATTTATTTGCCTCTTGAACAGGAAATCCATCTTCCCCATCATCCAACACCATACCATCATCATTTTCATCATCAGAATCTGACTCGTCAGAATCATCAACTATCCATGCAGCCTAAAAAATTGAACATCAAAATAAAAGCCAGATATCTATCATTTCTTTTCTCAAACGGAATATTTTTTAAGAGCCCAAAAATATAAAATATAAAGAGAAACAACAAATATTCAGAAGAAAATTTCAGACCTGATACTCTGATGTGCCACGAGGTAGACTCCTCTTCTTTATCTTCTTTTTCTTTTGATCTTCATCAGCCTTAGCAATTTCAGCCTCAGTCGGCCATGTCTAGTAACAAGGAAAGACACCATACCCAATAATTAAAAGAAATAAATTAACACGAAATTTTCAAAAGGATAAATAAAAGGTGTTAAGGAAAGACTGAAGCATACAGAAGCTCAAGAAACAAATGAATAATGAAAGAGGTAAGATTTCATTATCTACCTGCTCTCCAGCAAGAGGATCAGGTATGTTCTCAACAACTAACGCTTCATGGTTAAGAGGATCAGGCACAAGAGAACCAATGACCTGAAATATTATAGAGAGGAAAAGGCAGGAAAAACGTAAATACAAATAAAAAAATGGTTAAAGAATGCAAGAGTTTAAAGGGTTAAAATAATTGAAAGATGACAATATCCTAGTGCTTCCTAAACAGCCCAAATTAAAATTTCAAAAAGTCAATTCAAAAGGGGAGGTATGTGCTTATTTTAAGATTTACCAACTGTGTATATTAGAGTACTGAATATCAAAGGTAATCCCTATCGCATATTAGATGTGGGACTGCCATATATATACACATATACTAGGCAAACAGACAGTAACATTATCAAAATTTAACATGTGTTTGATTTATCTATCTCACATATGGAAAAAAGTAGCTTAATGCAACAGTACACACTAAACAACCAAGCCTTTTGCCACTAGGAGGGATTCATGGTGATCACACGTTATTTTGTTCTATTGTGAATCATGTTTATAGACAAAGCATTGACCTCTAAATCTACTTAGCATATGAAACATGTGTGTGAATTACAATTTAATCACAATTATGTTGACATTTTGTTTGACATTTTTGACAATTACATTCCTTTATCAATTCCATGACTGCTCTGGTTTTGTATGGAAAACAGCGGGTAAAACTGTCAAAGTGTACATACCTCTGTATCATTCATTTCATCTGCATCCATTAGGTCCTGATTTTTCCTTGAATTCAAAGGACAAGGATCTTTTAATAGTTCAATTTTAGACAATTGGAAATCTCCTGCACCTGAAACATGAACCTGGCAAAAAATTGTAAGACAACTAAATAATGCAGCTACAATAGAAAAACTGCAAACTTGACAGTTACCAGTTGATTGACCGAGAGATTACGAGAACGAAGGTAACCAGTGAGAAGCACGGTGCATTTTTCTGAGTTGCCCTCGTATACTGCACCAACCTGTAATTTACAGTGGGTGGCAACCATCATTAATGTCAATAAGTAGGTAAATAAATAGCATCAATTAACATCTAGATCAAATTACAGTAAGGGCTCCAGAAAAAAATTGACAGTAAATTTCTCACTAACTTATCATCTAAAATATACAACATTCAGGTTTTTTTAATGCCACAAGATTACAAACATGATCAAACTACACCGTTATTCTCAGTAGGCATTTGGCATGGGCAAATAACTACATTTTATTGAATGACAATCTTAGGAACGTAGTGTGGGGTTTTAAGGCCATAGCCTCTCCAACTACAATAGCTATATGTAATGGTGTAATTCTCCCAAGGTTGTGATCAGAAACTAACATCCACGTCCATCATCATAGGAATAAAACACAAGCCAAACACGGGGACCAAAATTTCCCTGGATTAAGATTATTCCCAGCAAATTCTTGTACCATCATGTACCAAACATTAGAATGTTATATTCACAAGTCCAAAGTTCCCAAGAATAATTCAACAAAACCTTGAAACAAACACAGAAGTTCTATCAGCATAAATTCAAACCTTTTGAGCCAAAAGGTACGAACGTTGAGTTCTCCAATGAGGAACTTTAAGCCTTTGCTCTTTAAAGAGCCACAAGAACTGCATTATTAAAGAATGGAAAAATGTAGGCTTAGACCATCATACTGGGCGTACATTTGATGGAAAAGGTACAGAAGGTACTATCAGAATTGTCAGCTAACAATGAGTTAAATAACCTTATGTAGCTCATCCTTTGTATCAGCAGGATAAAATTTACAATCCTCGGGAAATTCTGAGGCAAGACTAGATGTGCATGTCTTCTTTAGTTCATTCCGTTGTTTCAGATCAGAAGGTAAATCCTGAAAGCATCAAATGGAATTTCATCATAAATATCTAAAAGTCAATTTGTCAGTGAAATATAGGAACTTGTGAATTAGTTCACGAGTTGAAAACAATAGGATCCATTCTAACATACACGAATAAACACAGCAGTGCTTGGTAAACCAAGAGATCTAAATACAGAAAGGCATTGATTTCCAAATGAGTCAACGTAGTTGGAATGAGTTTCTTCACACAAAGACTTTGCCGAGGCCACAAAAACCATTAGATCAGCAACCTACAACATAAAGTACCCAATGCTAATCAACATTTCAGCACCTTTAATACTTAAAAAAATGTACAGAGCACATACAAACGATGATACCTTAGCCATTTCCATGCATGATAGTAGATCACCATGTGGTGCTTTCAATACCTGAAATGTAAAACATTTAGTCAATGTTATAAAATCCTTTTGCTTTGGCTTTAGACAGAAAGAATCATCAAATATCTATTCAATATATGCATAAATTTAAACTTTTGTGCTTATTTTCGAATTAACCAGGTACAGGTCTATATCCAACATACAACAATGAAAAATGTTGATCTTCGTAATTGCATATCAGAAAAAAAATATGAAGTTTTCTATTTTAACTGTTAACTAAATCAATTTTGTAGTTTTCATTAATATTCATCACTCAGTGCTTGCAAAGACACCCAAAGCAGCAGCATTGCACTCCCATATAAAAACCACTGAAGCATATGAAAATAAGGACCACCAGATTATATTCGTCTTGTATTTCAATTTTTCTAAGATTTGACACGAACATTCAAGATAACGTATAGCGGTAATTAAGCAGCTGCAAGAATGGTATGTGCTGCACCAGCGTAAACATATCGTTACTCTGTATAAACATCTGTTACATATTCATTAATTCTTGTCCTGTGCTCAGAAGAAAAAAAATACAGCAATCAAATATACCGTTATTCTTGTCTTATATTCAGAAGAAGCAACGGTTCCTGGCAGCACCGCGCACGTATCTTTAGATAACAATGACAAGAGATCATCAGCAACTGATTCTAAATCCACAGAAGCACAGAGGGCAAAGAGAACCTGCGAGGAACAAAAGATAAATAAAATCAGTATCCAATCCGATTCTGATAAAAAAAAAAAAAAACATGATTCACTCACTATGACTCGAGGAGGACTTCTGGACCCACTGAGTTCTCTTTTCTCTTTCAAGACCGCAGCCCTTTTCTGATCACGTATCTGTAAAATTCCTAATCAGCTACTCTGTAAAAGACAACGAAACGCGCAAGAGACAGTGGGAACAAAGAAACAGTGAGAAATACCATTTTACTTCTCTGAATTCGAGCTGCACGAGCGCCTTTGCCAACATTGCGCTCTGCTTTTGCGATTGCAAGTCTGTCTGAAGAACCCAACAGAAAAGGCAAACTATAAGAAAAAGAAAACAAATCAACGGCACGGCTATGAAATACTAACCCTTGACAGAGGTTTTATGAAGATTGCGAGAAGACTTGGACGAGAAACGGGACTTGTGAGCCTTATTGACTTGAACTCTGGACCCTCCCATTGTGGTCGAACGCACCGGTAGCTTTCACCGCTGCGTCCTCTTGTCGATCTCAGTTGCAAGCAAAACCCTATTTCCTCAGCAAATAAGCCGCAGAGGGTTTAGCAAACAAAAAAATATGTGAGGGACATAAAATTACTTATATAAACCCGGTTCGGACGAAAAGCCCATCAGAGTCATACTGTTAAAACTATTTTCTCTATTTGATTGCTGATTAATTATTATTATTACTATTATTATTATTATTATTATTTATTATATTATTATTATTATTAATGAATCTACGAGTTCTATTACTACTAATTATTATTATTATTATTATTAAATTAATAATGATACTACGAATTCTACAGCTAATAATAACAACTATGATTTTTTTTTATAGTATTTTTAAAAATTAATGTGATTCGAACGTTTTGTTTTGTAATGAGTTTTAAGTATTTTAACAAAAAGTAAGTTCTCAGACTCATATTTGGTTTGAAAATTATTCATATTTAAAGTATTTTGTTTTGTTTTCCAAAAATTATAAACTTAACATGTCAGCTAAATCATATTTATGAGTATAACAATTACTTAAAAAAATTAACTTTTTTATTAATTTATAGTTAATTTTATACTAATAATTCACAATGTTTTATTGTTGATAAATAAATTTAATTGTAATTATTAATATACAAAAATTTACATTATTAATCAATAAAAATAAACACAAATTTTGTTTTAAAAAAAAATATTCATTATAAAAAAATATATTTTATCCACTCATAATATAAACCATTGGATAGTATCACCAATCAATTATAACGATTAGACACGGAAAAGTAATATTAAAAATAACATAATTGTTATTAAAAATTATAAAATTATGTTGTTGATAGCATAATAATAACCATTTACATTGCTACAAAAATCAACACATTTATTTAGGTCAATAATAGTAAGTGACTACTCTGATTTTAATATTATTATTTTGCATTGCATAAAGGCTTAACTTCTTTTGTTGATATTTTGATTTAAGAACCTTACCTTATCTTTGACGTGTGTGTTTGGTTGATAAAATAAGAGTTAAAAAAGTTCCAATCTCTGTGCAATGCAACTTTGGTGATAAAAAAGCTTCGGCCTTGAGAGCACCAACCTTCATGACAACATGTTGGTTTTGCCACCACAACTAACCAACCCATTCCCTTCCCTCCACGTCACCTACTTCTCCACCCACAGCCACCGCCACCACCACCACCACCATGCCCTCCCGCCGCCGCACTCCGCCGCAAATTCCATAACAATCTCTTCCCCGAAACCAATAATCGTGGAAGAAGGCCCCGACGACGTCCTCTCCTTCCACAACCGCCGCTACGACTTCACTCCCCTCCTCCACTTCCTCTCCAACTCCGACCCCAACTCGGACTCCGACTCGGCACCTCCAACGTCCCTCGACTCAACCGAGTTCCAACTCGCCGAGTCCTACCGCGCCGTCCCTGCACCACTCTGGCACGCGCTCCTCAAATCGCTCTGCGCTTCATCGTCCTCCATCAACCTCGCATACGGCGTCGTTTCATGGCTGCAGAAACACAACCTCTGCTTCTCCTACGAGCTCCTCTACTCCATCCTAATCAACGCCCTTGGCCGCACCGAAAAACTCTACGAAGCCTTCTTACTCTCGCAACGCCAAACTCTCACTCCCCTCACCTACAACGCGCTCATCGGCGCTTGCGCGCGAAACGGCGACATCGAGAAAGCCCTCAACCTGATGTCCAAAATGCGGCGCGACGGTTACCAACCGGACTTCGTGAACTACAGCTCTATCATTCAGTACCTCACGCGCTCCAACCGCGTGGACTCTCCCTTTCTGCAGAAGCTCTACTCGGAGATTGAGAGCGACAAAATCGAAATGGACGGCCACCTGATGAACGACATCATCTTAGGGTTCTCGAAAGCGGGTGATCCAACGCGCGCCTTGCGTTTTCTGGCCATGGCACAGAGCAACGGGTTGAACCCTAAACCCTCTACGCTTGCTGCGGTTATCTTGGCGCTTGGGAATTCGGGAAGGACGCAAGAGGCTGAAGCGTTGTTTGAGGAGATTAGAGAGAACGGGTTGGAACCAAGAACTAGAGCTTACAATGCTTTGCTTAAAGGTTACGTGAAAACGGGTTCCCTTAAGGATGCAGAGTTTGTGGTCTCTGAAATGGAGAAAGCTGGGGTTATGCCCGATGAGCAAACATATAGTTTGTTGGTAGACGCTTATGCACAGGCTGGGAGGTGGGAGAGTGCGAGGATTGTGTTGAAGGAGATGGAAGCCAGCAATGTGCAGCCCAATTCGTTTGTTTATAGTAGAATTTTGGCTGGTTATCGTGACAAAGGGCAGTGGCAGAAATCTTTTCAAGTTCTGAAGGATATGAAGAGTTGTGGTGTGAAGCCTGATAGGCATTTTTACAATGTGATGATTGATACGTTTGGGAAGTATAACTGTCTTGATCATGCAATGGCAACGTTTGAGAGGATGTTGTTGGAGGGGATTGAGCCGGATACCGTTACTTGGAACACGTTGATCGATTGTCATTGTAAGTCCGGGCGCCATGATAAGGCTGAGGAATTGTTCCAGGAAATGCAGCGGAGGGGATTCTTGCCTTGCATAACTACTTATAATATTATGATTAACTGCATGGGGGAGCAACAGAGGTGGGAGCAAGTTAGTGAGTATTTGAGCAAGATGCAGTGTCAGGGATTGCTACCCAATTCAATAACTTATACAACTCTGGTTGATGTGTATGGAAAGTCAGGGAGATTCAGTGATGCGATCGAGTGCTTGGAGGTCTTGAAATCCACGGGGTTCAAGCCTACTTCAGCCATGTATAATGCTCTAATCAATGCCTATGCACAAAAGGTATGTACATTGTTCCTCGGAGTCTGTCTATAACTGTCATTGTAAGTAATTCAGTGCTTGCTAATTAATCGTTGCTGGTCTGTAATGTATGCACCGATATGCTGATTGTGCCAGTTTATGAACTGATTTACGTTTAACTGTTTGCACCTTACTAGCTTTGACATGAATATTAGTTGGCTACCTTTTCCTTGAGTGAGGGCTAAAACTTCATTTGTCTTATACCGGCTTGCTGTTTTTTATTGAGTCAAATCACTCAATTGAAACCATGAAACCTTAAATTTCCTTTGTATCAAGTAACTTTGCATTGATAGTTTTTCTTTTTCTTTTTCAAAAAAAACTGATGTTAAATTGTCGTGCCGACAGTCATCAATTGTATTCTTTCTATTCTAAAATTCAGTGGTTATTTATTCTTCTTCCATTGTCAAAAGCATAATGCACTAACTATGGGAAATGAGAGCAGGCTTAAAGGGCACCAATGTTGGTCCACAATTTCATCTTTAACTCATTTGATGAATGGATTGGTTTAGGAATGAATTTGGTAAATATTTGGCTAAACTTTTGCAGGGTTTGTCTGAACTAGCAGTAAACTCGTTCAGGTTGATGACAACTGAGGGTCTGACACCCAGTCTTTTAGCTCTCAATTCATTAATTAATGCATTCGGTGAAGATAGAAGGGATGCTGAAGCCTTTGCTGTGCTGCAATACATGAAAGAAAACGTATGCTTTTCTGACATTTCTTTTCTTTCATTATGGCTATACCCTTTTATATGGTATTTGACTTGTGTCTTTGATCAAGTACTTATTTATTTGTTCGTATTAACGGCAGAACATTGAACCTGATGTGGTTACTTATACCACCCTTATGAAAGCTCTGATTCGTTGTGAAAAGTTCCAAAAGGTACATAATATTAGCATTATCATATCAGTTTGTTGTCTTTGTTCTTCAAAGGCAATTATCATAGATATTTTTTTGCACGTAGTACGTTCCAAGTGTGACATTTTACTGTAGTTCTCTTCTGTGTTGGTTTGCAGACCCTATACTAGATGAATTATAAATCGATGTAAATAACATGATTTCACTTGGCTTTTGGTTATTTTGCCATGTTTTGGGGAGATTAAGTTGCGTTGCATTATGTTCCACATTATCCCTAACATTGATAATGTGATGATGAATAATAATAGCAACTTTGGAGAGAATTGCTTAGCTCGTTTATTAGTTTATTTGTGACTTAATTCTCGCACAAACTATGCTGCATAATTTGGGTTTCAGGTTCCAGGCGTATATGAAGAAATGGTCACATCTGGCTGTGCTCCTGATAGAAAAGCTAGAGCAATGCTGCGGTCTGCACTTAGATACATGAAGCAGACACTGAAATCATAGTTAAATTATCACGCACATTCTTTCATAAAGACAACATAATCAAATTTCCTCACTTTGGTTATACTTCTGAAGGTTAGTGCTAGCTAACTTGCAGCCTTGGCTTAAATTTGCATGTCGCGGGACTAAAATTTTGATTTTGAAATTAATATTTTCTTAGTAACCGCATTGTGGATTTGGTGCTAAAGCATGAAATTGGTTGGCATTGTGTATAAAATTGGTCTGAAGTTGGCTCGTATTAGTGCCTGAGTGGTGGTTGTATATGTTGATACATTTGAACAATGTGTCTGTTATATTTGTTTTGCTGCGTTTACTTGGAAAGCTCAAATTATGATGAATATTTTAATCTTTCAGGTGTGATCGGGCAGAATCATTGTGAATATGTACGCTCCAATAGTGCCTGAAAGAGAAATGAAGTTCGGAAATCACATGGAACGCATAAGAAATTGATGGCTTCGGTAATGCTGTACCAATGTATATCAATCTTTGGGATTTATGTATCATACGTTGATGTAAGTAACAAGTTATATGTTAAAATGCATATTTTGTTTATAAATGTGAGTTCGTGTAATTTAAAATAAGAAAATGGGAAGAGTGAGTAGGTAGGTATGCATGTCATTAGCATTCCCACCATAGTCTTGCATTGCCATGGTTACTTCAGAGGATTGACAGAATGTTTATTTTATCGATTGTTCCAGTTGAATGTATTTTGTCTACTTTCCAAGACCGAACATGGAAAGGGAAAGTTGGATTGTTTTTTTGAAAACAACTAGTTAACAGAAAAAAATACCGACTCGTGCAATTTCTTCGTAGGAAATTAATAAATAAATAATAGCTGTATATTTAATTTACATGTCAATCGAATTTCACTCCAAGCATGTTTGGATATCCGTTACTAACAGCGCAAATTAAGCTTTAGCACATTCCTTAGAATAAAACTGTGAAACAATTATTTCATCGTTTAAGCATTGTAAAATTTAGATAAGAATTAAAAAAAAAAAAAAAAAACATTGGATGATTATAAAGTGACAACAGTTAGGTAATAAAGTGTGCCATTAAGTTATAAGATAAAGATTCACATTCAAGTAAAACGCACCCTTTTACATTCGTGTACAACAAAACTGATTTAGTCCATGAGTTGGACGCATTAAAGAATTAGATTATACAGCCTGAAAGTAAAGGCTCGCATTACATAGTATTACAGACAACAATATAACTTACAATTTTTTTTTCTCAAAATTGGATATACAATTTAACCTATGACCTAATTTTAGAGGGGCATAGAAGAAACCATTGGTCTACTACACTTGCTTTTTGAAATTCTAGAACAGAACATGAACAATAATAACACTGAAGATAATAAAAATAACCTAAAATATGTTCTTATTTCTTGCATTCCAAGCTCAAGCACCTCCATCTTCTTTCCATATCTATTTCTTCTCTCCATCAAATACCCGTCTAGATATTCATCTATAGATACCAACTTTTCCAATTTCAAAATTGGCGCTTTTTCACCAATCTGGAGCGGCACCAATTTGAAAATTGTAAAGAATGTGGCAGACCAGTCACTGAGAACTCTCTGAAAATGACAATATAAAATATTAGAATGATTGGTGTCCCACTTTTTCAAGATGTCCTCTCCCTCATCTTAATTTTTCTCCCAACTAGTGAGATCGGGAGAGTAAAATGTACATATACTTTATAACCGCAAGTAGAGGTTTCCAGAATATAAACTTGCGACCTCTAGATCATAAGGCAGCAGCAGCAGCCACTAGGTCATTCTCTCCCTCACCTTAATTGTAAATTGACAATATTTATTTTATTCATCTATTCATTTATTTTCATTTATTTTAAGTTAACTCGATAAAAGGACAGAAAACACTTCGAAGGAATAGAGTGATCATTGCTTTTAGTCAAAGTAACATACATTGTAGGTAGCAGGGTCGATGGGATTGAACATTTTGAAACAGTCTTTTGATGAAGCTGTTCCATCTCCATATATCTGCCAGTCAATACAGTAAGACAATAAGGACAACGCCTAATCTCAAAGGTGAAAGTCCAACAGAAAAAAGGGGAAGAAGTTCGGCAGACAAACCTCAAAGGTGAAAGCCATTGGTACCCCTACAACGTCATACATGAAATCAGTTGCTGTCCCGTGTGCAAAATACCTGGATAAGCAAGTTCAAAACTTTAAGGAAGGAATGTTGTATAGATGACATTTGACGACCTCAACACCCGTAAGTACAGACTGTGTACTTTGTAGTTTCGAAATTTACAATTTAAATTTTTAAAACTGCTATGGTCAATTTTCTCCTCTGTTCATAAAATATCCCAAAATGGGCATCACCTATGAACCAACCAGGGACAGACGACAGAAGAAAACAGCTTCTACCAGAAATCAACTATCCCTACAGAATCAATTCTGGACACAGCCGTACATTTTTTTTTCTAACAAAGATAGATAACAGAAGAAAACAGATACATAGAATACAAACAATTGACCTTCCAAAAATTTCCATTAATCCAAATCAAATTAAGATAAAAATCAACTGACCCGACTGAACCGCCTCCAGATCCAATCATGCAGCGCCCTTGGCAATGATGATGGCTTACTTCTTCAAGAAACGATTTCATCCGTTTCAGTGGCAATCCATCTAGTGTTGTGTTTTTATGATCGTAAGGCATAAAAAGAGCCTACAGATACAGAGGGGAGAGGGGAAGGTGAGGAAGAAAGATCGCGAAAAATGTCATATGAAGTGATATATGAAGGGTTCCTTAGCGTGTAAACCAAATTACAAATAATGTACTTACTCATTTGCCCATATAAGTAAATATACTGTCAAAGTCAAATAATGTAAATGCAGCAATAATACCAACAAAAATAATTGTAGTAAATAATAATAATAAGAGTTGGTGACAGGGCCCAGAAATTTGGGTAATGGGTCAAAACATTATCCCCTTTACATCGCAAGAAAAAACAATTTGAGAAACATTAAAATCACGGGTGAAATGTTTTCAAGACAGTGAGGCTTAAACGACAATCTAACAATATATTAGTATCATAGAATTTTGGAACTGGGTTGGGGCATGTACCCCATGGATCTGCCCATGTCATGAGCAGAAGAAAGCAGTCAAAGTAATGTACTGTCTATAATATATCAAGACTTTTGGAACTGAGTTGAAGCATCTTAGTGGGCTGTCTATAATCAAGGTTAGGCAAAAGAGAATATCAAGACTTTCCACCAAAACTTTTGGCTATATAAAAATGTCACAAATCTCCATGGATCCTTGAGCTTAACCTTGATTCCTGTTTATTGAACTTTATGCTTCAAAAAATGAGAAATATGTTTTCAAGAAAATAGTTTGCTAAAGAAGAGGAACAGTACAAGAGTACTAGTCACGTGATTCCCTAGATGAAGGATCAAATTTGAAGCTTGCATGGGGAGTGACAAAAAAAAACTAGGAGACTCCAGCGGTAAAGGTTCCTCTCTTTACAAAGGCATGGTGCACAATTGTACACTGTCTTCCCTTCGCATATGCAGAGAGACTCGTATTGGGAGTAAGACAATAAAAAATAAAGCTGGAACTACTATCAAGTTAAAGGGATTTCAGTTGTCCTCAGAGACATGCATTGTGCATCTAGAAAGCCAGTTTTTCATGTTAGCTCAAATTGATTAATTCTTGAAAAGCTCAAGCATTAGAAAGATACAATTGTAATAAACATGAGGTTGAAAACAAGTATAGTGGCGTGTAAGCTATAAGGGTTTTCCGAGAACTAAATAAGAATTAGGATCAGTATGTTTATATATTTGAGCCATGAAATAAAAGGAATGTGTTTGAAAATGTGTAAAGAAACTGATGCAAAACAGCAATAGAATGGATCGGAGCACTTATGAATTATGGTCAACAGTTCAATTATATAATGCAGATTCTGAATCAAAAGCACATATACGGATAAGAAATCAAAGAGAACAATAATTTTGTTTTTAGAGACAGGAAAAATGAACTAAACTTACCTCCATTCCGGAGTGCACATTTATCCATAGATGTGGTTCAAAAGATATAGCAAGTTTCCGCATAATTTGACTTTCAGGCTCGCTGAATGGAGCAACTCCAGGATTCTCCTCATATGGATCATAATCCTATGAATTTGAGAATAATAAAAATGAAAAAATTAGATGCTTCAAAAATATTAAACATTTGACATATTTCTATCAGTGCATAGATTGGCAGGCAGAAAACCAAAAAGAGCAGCATGCAATATCAATACCACAACCTATCTATCTACTAGGCACAAGTCCATAATGGAGACAAGAAAAGAACCATTATAATGAACTAAGATATTGAAGACGCAAAACGAACCTTCTCCTTTTTGCCCCAATCTACACTCCAATTTCGATTGAGATCAACTCCCCTACCTGCACATTACATAACATAAACTAATGCTTTTCCAAAGCAAGACAATTATTATACATAAGGTTATAAAGGAGAAATACAATACCATTTCTTCTCTCACAGAGATCTCCAGCTTCAACAACTTTGCGGCCATTCGGGTTTTCCATTGGAACCACCTGAAAATAAATAAGTGTCAGCATTATATAGATACTACATCTCTCCTTTTACACGAAAATAAATAAATTCCCATCTGAATCTCTTTCATAAACTAGCTTCAAGATATGAATAAAAATATTGTAAATTTCCTAAAAAACCACTGTCAAAAGTTTTTCTTGCATTTGTTTCAACTTTATAAAAAAGAATATAAGATATCATTAAAATCAAAAAGTACTTTGAATAACTTCTTATAAAAATAAACTTCTTTTAAAAAAACAGATTTTATAATGTAAATAAACATGATTTTGCTGATAAAAAAAATAATTGTAAACAAACATAAATTAACTTCTACTTCCTTGATCCGAAAATAACTGGTTCTAAGAGTAAAACTTCAAAATATGGATGGAAGATACCAAAAAAATTATAATTATTATGCCTAACAGAAAATGAAATTTTGAAATGTAACGCAGTAAGCCTGGACAGTATAAAGTGTGAAACAATCGGGAAATATTTTTAATACTTCATAAAGTGTTCAGAAACTTTACTAGCATACTGATAATCAAAGCCGAGTTCCAGATGGAATGATGGATTTCACAATTACCGTCTGAATACTTACGGTAGAAATTTCAACTAACCTTTATGACAAGCTTGTCAAGTACACTGTTTAAGGAAGCTTGGTCCATGCTGGGTAGAAGTATTTCTTCACTTAAGATTGACAAAATCCTTAAAGCAAGTTCTGTGGTAATCAGCTCCCTTCCATGCTGCCCAAAACTCTGGAAGACAAGGAATCATCTGTCAAAAACACCAGAATAACCAATTTGAGATAACTATCCACTACATGCCAAATTATAGCTTTCTCCCATATGAACTTCCAGTCATAATTATATTATTATTATCCTAATTTCCTCCCTTTTATTTAGGCTAACCACTGAAGAAGAATCTAACGTTTTGCATACAATTGTTTATAATATTAAACTACTTGTCACATGAAAGTGTTATCATTAAGACAAATGAATGTAGAAAACTTACAAGTAGAATCCGAAGCTTTGATCTCTTATCTTTCTCTTCATTTTCTTTGCCATAAGTAACCACATTAATCTGAGCACCATAGCCTTTGTTTGCAGCTTTAAGTGTCTCCATCTATTTAGAAACATCAAATATAATAAATTATTCATCCTAAAAAACTGAGATACACGCAATAGGCACTCTAGATACACCATAAATGACCCACGGTGAGCTTATCCGGGTGACGGCGGACCAAGGCCCTGATCTCCCCCATCAAATTGCGACTGCAGAATCCCACAAAAGGGTTCAGCAAACAAATAAACAATTTCATAAAATCAAATGAGCTGGCCAAATAGTTTCCAAAGCATTGCTTCACCAGCAAACAGCAATTCATTAGCACAACAAGAGCATAATAATTGAGAAAGTTGTACATGTTCAGATTGACGCTAGATCATCTAAAATCACCTTAAAGGAACAGTGAACATGAACTAAAATCAATATTCGCATGTTAGATTGTTAGATTCTACCTTAAGGAATCAATTTTGAATCTAAACTTGACCGAATTGAAGTAACTTCGGGTAACTTTTGCTTTGGATAAAAAACCTTGTATTGATTTTTTCTATTAATTTGCTTTAAGAGTATACACGATTTACAAAATCAATTTTCTTCAGAACTAGTTCTGCTCGAATATAATTCGATCAATTCTTCACCAAACACACAATAGGACAAGTGCAATACGCAAGGAAAGCTGCCAAACAAGGAAAGCTTCGAAACTGGAAAGCGTCCTTCAGATTCATTCAACAAAACGCTAACCTAATTTTAACGGTGAAATGAAATGTGATCTACACAACGTAAATAAAACAAACAATAAAAAAAAAAAAAAATCAGATGGCGAATTGCAAATTCAATTACAAAATTAAAAACAGACGCGGTTCGAACCTACGAAAGCTGAAAGAAAAAAAAGTAGATCGGATGGTGGCAGCGCGAAGAGTTACCTGGAATGGTAGAGATCGTAGTTGATTGGCGTAACTGAATCTTGAGTGATATTCTGATTTTGAGCGTTCACAGAGAGAAGAAGATCTTGGAAAAAAACAAGGTAGGAGATGCTAATTGAGAGCAGAAGAAAGATCGAAAGAGCCATGGCAAGATCCAGAACAAGAAATTAAATTTCATTTCAGTTTTTTCATGGTAATGTGTTGTTTGATTTCATATATATCGTCATTAATTAATAATTAACTTATCATCTTTCTCTAGTGTGTGTCGCTGCCACCAAGAGATTATTTCCACACTATAAAATTATCTTCTAACTTCACCTTTTTCCATGTTCAACGGTCTCGATCGACCATTGTTGGTAGGTCACCTCACACATGCATTTATATATTTGTATTTTATAAGAATAGTGTCATTTGAACAGCAAAGTGAATAATTTATGCATTATTGTGCCAAATGAATGGGAAAAATGTGAAAAAGGTGTAGTGGAGTTACCCAATAAAGAGGATGTATTTTAATAATCTGTACTATATTTAACTTTAAAGGATTGAAAAACAATTATAGAAAAGTTAATTAACTTGACAAGAGAGATACAAAAATTAGCATTAGTTTTAATCTAGAGTTAGTAGAGAGTATGTCGTATTGTCATTTATGGTTATGTACTTAAAACTAATAATTAATAATGAATTCATAATTAATACATATAGAAGAAGAAAGATTAGATAAGGAAACTTGTGATGATGAAAACTAAAAAAAAGGTTATAAATATCGCATTTATGTTATAGATATATTTAGTAGTGAATGAAAGCATTTTAAAAGTTTGCATTTAAAACGAAAGTTTTTTAAAATTATTCTTAAACCAAAGTATTTTAAGAGTCCTTGTCATATTATATTTTAAAAGATATATTTTAGATGTATTTCTTGACTTTAATTTCAAATTTAATTTGATTTAATTGTTTCAAATCACGCTATCTCTTAAGAAGGAAAATTATAAAGGAAAATGATAGTTTAATAAAAAAATTTCTAACAAACTTATACAAACTATCAATTTAAATAAAAATATATTGTTTTATTATTTTATTTTGGTTAAAAAATAAAAAAATATATCCATTTTAATTTTGTTTATAGAAACTTTCTCAATTATGTCAAAAAAAAAATTGTCAAAAACATAATTTTTCAATTATAAATTTATGTACAACTAAGATAAAAGTACCGTGTCCCGAAAAATTCTAAGTATTTAATGAGATTGATATCCAAGATCGAAATTCAAAATTAAAATAATTACTCATTATTTCACTTTCTTGATTCTTAATTTTTTGTACAACTAAATTTTATCATATGCCATTTCTTTGTGGTCTTATTTTTAGAATTTGTGTCTTTCATGGTGTGGACCGAAAAACGCAAATTCTAACCTTTTAAATTAAGAGTTCTTAAAAAAAAGAAAAGAGAAAGAGAGAATGGAATAGAAGAGGGGAAGAAAAAAAAGTTTGACTTTTAATGTTTTGATATATAATGATGTGGTGTGGTGGCGTGCTGTGATATTTATTATCCAAAAAAAATAATACAAAAGAAATTGGGGTAGTAAAATAGGTAATAATTATTATATATATGTTAAATTATACTATTATAATTAATAATTAAAATTTATTTTACAAGTATTAATTATTTAAATTATAGTAGAATTACATATTTGTGTATTTAACTAAAAGTTAATATTTTAAATTGATTTTAATTTTAATTTTTAATTTGAGAAAAAATAGTCTACCTCCACCTAGTTATGGACCACCAATTTAATAGGTTAGATGGTGCGGAAGAGACGGGAAATGGAAAAATAACCCATCTACCTAGACTTGTTCGTGATACTTTTATTTTATTAAAAAGTTATAGTAAGCCTCATTATTTTTAGGATTAACGATTTTCACATGGGTATATGTTATTGTAGCAACTAGATACAAAATTTTCAGATATTCGTGTATACTAAAAGATAGAAACTTTAAATGAAGTTGAAAAGAACGTAAAAGATAAGATATTTTAGAAAATAAAAACAAAGCGTGTTGAAATGTGATTAATCATTAGTCTATTTCTATTTAAACGTACAAGAATAATTTTCAACAATTTTTAAAAGTAAAGAAGTCCTTATTAGAAAAAAAAAACATTAATATTTTGACTATTAAATTGACAACTTTCTAAGTAATTTTTTAATATTGAAAATGAGAAAATAAAAAAAATGAAAAATCATTTAAAATATAACATCTAAAATTATAAAAAAAAATTGTTAAAATTTAATAGTCAAAAAATTATTTTTCTGAAAAAAATAAATATTGCTCGTATGTTTGAATAAGTAAGTGAAACTTACGTTGTGTTTAGAAGAAGGTTGTCTTATGCGTAAAGGGAAGTTAAGAGAAACTAATGTAAGAGTCAATTTTTTTGTTGTTTACTATGCAATGGGAATGTTTGTTACTTGTTAAGCGTTTTTTTGTTCCTTACTATTTGTGTTCCACTTTCATGTGATATCTTCTCCTTTGGCGTGTTAGAAAAGAAAAAAAAATCTAACAATAACCAAAAGCGTATAAACAAGAATTAGGAACCAAAACTAAAACACATAATTTTTGTATGCACTAAAAAGAATTATTGAACTAAAAATCTTAAAGCCAAAGATCATGGGTCAACGGCTCGCACAAATCAAAACCCTATCCAAATATCTTTATTTAAATGGAGCAACTTGGTACAGTTTGTTAATAATTGTCGCAGACCAATAAGGAAGAAAGACAAGCAAATAAAAAAATAAATCCAAAGCATTAATTAATACTTTAATAATAATATTATTATTATTAATAAATAGAGATTACAGGGGACTCGTTAAGATTCAGTATTTCAAACGAAGAATGCGTGAGCCGTGTGATCCAAAATATGACCGTTGTAAACGCTCCAACATCTGTTTCAATTTAAACCCATTCTCTTGATCAATAAAATAATAAAAGGGAGACTACGAAAGACACTGTTTCCACCAACATAAGCGATTTCTGAAGTACTCTGTTTTTTTCATTCATCGATCATGTATTCAGCTTCAACCATGAACAAGCCTCCATTGCCCAGATCTCCGTCGCGTCTTCGACCGCCGCAAGTTCTCCGATCATCAAACTCTTTCTCTCTTCAAACCCCACCAGGTCTTTCTTCTTTTTCTTTAAGCGCTGAATATTTTGTTTTCCTTTCTCGTCTTCTTTACCTTTTTTGTGCGTTTGATTTGAACAGGTTCTTTGACGAAATCTCAGAAGCGTGTTCTCTCTCCGAATATGCGACCGGAGTACCTCACGATTTCGTCCGAGATTCGGGCTCTGGCGAAGATGGTCAGCGACGAAGGCAGTGACGTGAATCTGGAGAAAGCGGCGGGTGGGTATTCTTGCGGTGTGAAATCAAGTGCTCTGTTCGAGAGGGGGAAATTCTACGACGAGTATTCTGCTAGGAGGAACGAGAGGCTCATGAGGAAGAGAGGTGTAACTGCAGTGGATGAAGGTAAGGTTAAACCGGTTCGCGCTCTTGGGGTTTCAGTGGAATCTGGAAAGAAGAGTAGTGTGAGAAAGATTGGAAATTTGAGAAAATCTATTTCTGCTGCTTACTCTGCCGGGGTGAGTGAAACACCAAGGTACATGCTCAGAAGCATGACCAAGGAAAACAAAAAGCCTCCTCTGGCTACAAAATCTGACAAATCTGTTGTGGCTGGGGAGAAGAGAATGGGAACAAGAGCAAGAAGGATTTAAAACGGAAGGTTTTATGTCTTTTTGGGAGGGGAGGTTTTTTTTTTTTTTTTTAAATATTTGGGAGGGGAGAAGGAGAACCTGATTTAATTTGATGTTAAAGGTTGAATCTTGTTCTCTCATCTGGTCATATACTTTGTTTTTTACTTGGAAATTGGTGTTACAGTTATTCGAGTATATGTCAGTATATATAGATCATCTTCTTTCTGATTCATCATCTGTTTTCTGATTCAGGTATGATAAACTATATGGCAATATACATCATTATTCGTTGGATGATTTTCTTTTTGGATATATTTGATTTATAATTACTTGAAAACAAATTGAGTCTCAAATAAATCATCAATTAAATGATAGAATGTTATCGAATTCCAAGAACTAGTAGTCTTTTTCTTTTTCTTTAAATCTTTCTTGAAGATTTTTGGATGTTATCAAAAATCACTATAATTGATCATTTTTGTTTCTCTTTTACTGCCTTTTTGAGTTCGTATGCCAAACCGGTGTTAAGTGCTAATATTTACAATTGAAAAAGATTATAATCTCTCTGCATCTTCTAGATAATATATACATGATGATTTGAAGAGCAAACATTGTCAAAAAATTTCATGTAAAATTTCTTTCAATGATAACCCCCCAAAAGCCTACTTAATCCATCGCATTTTCCTGGATTCCATGCCAAATTTACCCCTCGTTCAAATTTCTACCTTCACTTCTCACAGAAACTTTTTCAACTTCAGCAGAGACATCTGCTGAAGTTAATGTTTGCTTCACCTTCACCCCATCCAAAATAATGTCATCTTCACTTTCTAAAGAAGCAGATTTATCAGGAACTTTTGTTACATCTGCTGCAGCAGAAGTGTCTTCTATGTCTTCTAGCCCAACCAAACTGTTATTGTTGCCTTCTTCTTCGCTTTCCTCCACTCTATAATATACCTATGGAAATTTTTAAATTTAATTAGCAATTGACATATTATGAAAAGAGCAAACAGAAAAACTTGACAATGCAGCTCAAACTTGACATAGCAGAAAAACAAATCAACGACTTCCAGATAGAGATTCTTCCTTCCATATTCATCTTATTATTTTCAATTTCCAGCCAAACTAAATTTGTAATGGAGGAATATCTTATCACATGTATCTAACGAAAAGTGCAAAAATCCATTGTGTAATTAAATCAGACAAAGGAGGATAATTAAAAACAACAGAATAAAAGATTTTAATGGGGACCGTATATGCATACCACGCAAGTACGGGCAGGGGAGAGGACTTTGAATGAATTAGGGCGATTATTAAAATTTGTTTCAGGGACTCCTGGTATGCCTTCTGGAGACGTGAAGTGATCTACATCGTGCCCCACCTATATAACAGTGGAAACGGTCAATTCAGCCCAATAAGCAAAATTAACACGTATATTCGTAACCATCAAATAATAGCAATTGAGTTGAGCTCTAAAAATCACCGCCCTGTGCATGTTATGTATGGTCTCATCCCTCCCGTTCCTCTCTCCTCACCTCTCAGCCACTTTCTCCTTCAATACCATTTTCAGGGAAAATCATAACAGCTTAAATGATTTCACTTATAGCAATTCCACCTTTTCCTCGTTAGTTATTCTCCAACCCCAACCACACCCAACTGAAATCATTGCTGTTCAGAAGTGCCACTCGTTTAATAAATCATTAGTCTCAAGCAGAATACAGAAGGTGTGGGAGGTAAAATGAAGTTTTAATGCTTTATGTTTTAATTTAAAATAAAGACTTAAGGAAAGATCTATTGCAATGACAGAGCAAGTTTAAGAACGACAGGGTGGAATCCCCTTAGACTGACCACAGTTTATATATATACTCATGTTTATCCCCAAAGAGTTTAGGGCTGCTTACTCTTCCATGACCTCCAAATTCCCAAGCATCACTATCCAATGCAACTCTATATTTCCCAGGCAAGTCACATCCAACTTTATACCTGCATGTTCATAGTCATTTCTGGTTAACAGCTATTACTACAGTACAATTTATAAATCTACCATACATGAGACAAACTACCCAACCTATTGCAATTAAAATATCTTAAAAAACACAAATGAAAATTGCACATAGGCTGCATACCCTTCATATGTATTCTCTGGATGAAAATTGAATACAAATATCAGATCTCCTCGCTCAAAGACTATAACCTGTAAAGGTAAAAATTATTAGCCACTTAATTATAAAATAGCAAACGAAGTCTCAGAGAAGACACTGTTCTTTGATCATACATGTTTGAGGAATACTTTGTTCACGTTATGTTCACAACACAATACCTAAATTATTTTCTTGAAACTTGAAAGCAGTATTATTTTGATCAATTTTGACATAAGGAAAACCAATTAATTGAATAGCAGCAAATGGCAAAAAATATCAAATTATGATGAGTATAGTACTCATCTGGGGGCATATTCACCTTGTTTTCATCATCTGCACTGCTCACGATTTGTTTAGTTGATGCAAGGAACGAAAATTTATCATCAAGCAAGTTCATTGCCCTGTCAAATGCATTCATGAACTGCACAAGTTTCAAAAACAAAATCATAACAATTATGTCAGATAAGTAACACGTGTAGAAGAAAAAGAGAATAAACAGAGGTCTCCAGAAAGGAAAAAGGGGGACTCCACAAGATAAAATCACACAGTTCTCTCATGCATCCCACCAAAATATTCTGAATGACAGTGCCCATTTTTTACTACATTATTCTAAGGAAAATGAAGATCTGAAATAACCATGCCTAAGCCCTACAATATTACGTTAACAAAGTTAACACAGATACTCTAATTGTAACGATAATTTCTAATTTATGAATTCTGAGATTTCAAATGCTACAAATATCTGTTTACTCCATTGTTTTATCATATGTACTAAAATCATACGTGAAAACATGCCAACAAGAAAACCCTATATAATACCTTGTATCTCAGGTGATCTGTATCCACCAGATTCCACTGACGCCTGCACTTCTCATAACTCCATCCATTGCCTTCTCTTGGGAAATCAATCCACTCCGGATGGCCAAACTAAAAAAGGCCTCATGAATATTAATTTAAAAAAATATGCTAATGCATGATATACAACTATAGTAAAAGTTCATTGCTCATATGCAATTTGCATTATGTTCAACAAAAAAAAGAACCATGGTTAGATGCATCGTAATAATACAGTGAACAGCAGTTTTGGAGGAAGTGAAGCAGTAAGCACACCTCATTGCCCATGAAATTAAGGTAGCCCTCTCCACCTAATGCCATGGTTATGAAGTGTATCATCTGAAATTAAGATAACAATGACTACAATGAAATTATATAACAAAAATAATTATGTATTGCATTAGCATCTTTGCAATCTAATTTCCACATAAATGATGCAGTGCAGTGATCTTAGTGATCAGATAAAAGACCTTTTGAAGAGCAATCCCTCGCTCAACAATAGGAGAAGGATCAACCAAGCAAGACATGCCAGAATACATTTCTTCATCCATTAGGAGAAATGCAACAGTCTTATCCCCAACGATGGCCTGTCCAATGTAAAATTTATATAACATTGGTAGTAGTGGAATTAAAAACAATGAAATACATAAATTAATGATTATTTGACCTCTCCAGTTTCCATCATTTTGCTGCTCACAAATTTAATTTTGCATAGATTCTTATTGTATTTCCATCACAAAGGTAACACTGAATATACAATAGCAGAGCTCATACCTGGTCATGGCTTTCAGCATAGGAAACACATTTCTCAGTGTATCTCCTATTTGTCAAACTCCAAGAGATTTCCTTCATTGACCATGTGTACTCATTCTTGTTCTTCAAGTAATCAATCCATTTATCAGGGATAGCCATGGCTAGACGATAGTCAAAACCAATTCCACCATCAGAAACTTCTTGACCAATTCCAGGCATGCCAGAAACATCTTCAGCAATTACAGTTGCATCTGGCAAAATACTGTGGATCAGAGAATTAGCCAGCATCAGATAGACAACAGCATCCACATCTGTTGCTTCGCTAAAATATTCATTATAATTCCCTGTAAAAGCAATGTTGATTCCATGGTGATGATACAGCATTGATGTTACTCCATCAAATCGAAATCCATCAAATTTAAACTCCTCGAGCCACCACCTTAAATTAGATAAAAGGAAACGAAGAACTTCCCAGTTGGCATAGTTAAATAGTCTACTATCCCATAACTTGTGATAACCTCTATCTCCAGTATGGAAGTAAGAATCTTGTGAAGTTTGGCCAACATCAAAGCCATTGAGTCCATCGGTGATATTATTACTGGCATGACTGTGGATAACATCCATCAAAACCTGCAATCCTAGGCTATGGGCCTTATCTATCAGATATTTAAGATCTTCTGGGGTTCCAGATCTACTGCTCACAGCGTAAAAATTTGTTACATGATATCCAAATGATGCATAATAAGAATGTTCCATCACGGCCATCAGCTGGACTGTATTATAGTTATTTGCTCGAATACGGGGCAAAATCTCATCTGCAAATTCCCTGTAAGAGTTTATGCGAGGTTCAGAGCTACTCATCCCCACATGAGCCTCATATATACGTGGGGCCTTCGGCTTTGGTGGACGTGGATATTTAAACTCATATCTGCAGAACAGAAAAGAAGGCAAACAAATGAATATAATTCTGTGTGAACATAACCGAGTTATATAAAAGAATGGTAGGATTATTGGATCCAGTTGAGCAATTAACAACTTTTAAATCAAATAGACATTTTTCTCGTTCTGTTTCAAACTAAACCCCGAACAAAGTTTTTTTTGAATGACCAGGCAGAAAAGTGGAACGAAACATGCTAGCGTATATGGAATATAAAAAAGGTGGAACTCTATTGATTCCTCAATGGATTCTATCACAACTCACATTTGAAATCAGTATTTGTTATTCTATCAACCATGATTTGATGTGACAATTTCAAATAATGACATTTGATGGGATTTTGGTAGTATTCATTTCCAAAACAAATTGTATTTCATTTTACAATAAATCATATATCACAGTACATTTATATTTCATTTATGCCTCAGAAGAGACTATTTATAATGCAACTAAAATAAGCACGTTCATTTTGATCCAAACCTTTAAATTAATTGTAATTCAACTGAAAGCTATGAAAATTTTTGAATCTCCAACGAAACCGTAAGAAATTATTTACACAAGTTTAAATTCAGTTAATATGTGGCATACACCAAAGTCCCTTAAAGTATCGATCCTTCAGATGCAATGATTAATTTTTATTAAAGAAAGCAAGTCAAAAGATATTCAACAGGTGAATAATGTGACCTCTCTGAGAGTGGTGGATCCCAGTAGACACCATCGTATGGTGCTGCAAATCTGTTAGGATCAACAGTGGCATATTTGATCCAAGCAGGGATGCGATCAACCCAAACTCCATCCCCATGGCGGAATCTAAACTTTACTCTTGTACTGTGTGTTATAGCTGGATTTCCATCAACATCAGGGATCTTAATACTCCAGACACCAAACTGATTTTTTTCCATCTGGTGGTTGGAACCATCCCATCCATTAAAGTCTCCAATAATTTGTGCTTCCCTGCATTGAAAGAAATATAAATTCTGAAAAGATTACTCAATAAAACAATGACAAATAATTGACAAATATATAACTTACTGAGCAGCAGGTGCCCACTCGCGGTACACAATTCCACCCTCTTCTCTGTTAAATCCAAATTTCAAGTAACCTGAGAAGAAAGGGGAAGTGTAAAGGGAAGGAAAACATTGTATCAAAGCTGTAGATAGAATCAATCTATCAAATCAGTGAGGCATTTTGAAAGAGATCAATCCAGTTGAAACACAGTTATGATAGAAGACATGGATAAACGTTATTAGTTGTACTTAGCAGCTATAATATTGTGTATGCACAGATATGTAGAAAAGGCAAACAAACACGAAACAATGCCAAGAATCATCATAACCACCTTTGGCAAATTCCTCAAGACCTCCTTCATATTCTTCAATAAGCTTTTTCTGATCTACATATCTCTTCAGTCTATATTTGAAGTGATCTTTATATGGATTTAGGGACGGATCGGTAGAAAAGATGCCAATGTTTTCTAAGTATTCCTCAGTGGATGATATTGTTGATTTGTCATCTGTCATAACAGCTACACCCTTGAAACGAGAGTTCACCTAGTTGTAGGAAAACAAACCGAGACAACTTATCCACATGCAGCATATTCGCATATGCGTATAACAGACATACAAACTTTCATTTCCAAACAAATGGGGCGAATATGCTCGACTAAAGTCTAAACGTTCAACGTCATTTTAAGAATTCACTTTGATTATTCACTTCTATCTGGACGTGACAAGTAGAGAAAAGGACAAGAGTTTAGCACGCTATAAAACACGTTGAATTTCTTAGCTGTTACCTTTAATTTAATATGTTCATGTCTAAACTACCAAACATACTGAACTATATTCCAAAAGAAAATTGATTCCGACAAAAGCAACAAACAATTCTGAAGTTTCTCAGGAAACATAGACCCTAATTGTTTAATTGTTGAAATAAAAAAACATAAAACATGGTCAAATATACCATCTCGTGCAGTGATCTTCTCAATCCAAAACCAAACCCATATCCAAGTGGATTCCGATAGCCAAGAGCAAGATCAACTGACTTTTGTGGTGCAAGACGCTGCCTGCTTCTCACAGTCTGCCAAAGAAAGAGAGTGTCGAAAGCAATCATTCACATTAGATTTTGATAAACAAGGGGTGGCGTTTGCGGTAATCATAATTCGGTGCTCAAAAACCTCTTCCTCTTAAAATAAAAATAGAAATGAACTAAAATAAGCACTTCACTGACATCTTACTTCAGACTGTAAATTCTAGCAACCAAAACGAACCGTGAGAAATCTAGGGTTAAGGTTTTTCCATTAAGGATGAGAAAACAAATAAAAAGAAACCAAAATGCAGGTTAGCTTGAAACCAAAACAGTGCCAAGAAAGCCACATAAAATTCCTAGAGAATAGAAACAAGAAAGCAGCATAAGCGAAAGTTGAAGATGGTGAATTACGTGGGAGGTGCAGGCAACGTTTGAAGAAACGGAAATGAACGGATTAAGGCAGAAACAGTTAACCATTTCCCCGAGATCCAAAAACGGTTTTCGATCAAGTTGGCCAAGTTCGACTTGAGCTTCAAGCAATGTCCGTGAGCATGATGAAGCGAAGAGTGTGGAAGAAGAGGGGCATTGTTTAATTGTTTAAATAGCAGTAATGAAGGACCCACTTTGGCATGAATCATTACCCTTAACCGTCTTTTTCATTGCTAGATTACAAATAAGAAACAGAGGAAAGGAAAGTATATCCTTCACCACGTGAAGAACCAAGCAAGCAACGGTGCAAGAGTTTCCATCTGTTTGTTTTTCATGCGTTCTCTTTCTTCTACCAAACCTCTAATCATGTTTGTCAAGAAAATAATCGGAATAATTATGGATTTACTCCCCCAATTTTTCGACTCGGTTTAATTTGGTTTTCAAATTTTTGAAAGCTTCATTTTGGTTCTTTTGAATTTTTAGAAGTTTCAAGTTACTATCTTTATGGTTCTTGAATTTTTAGAAGTTTTCAAGTTGGTATCTTTATTTTTTTTTTTAAGTGATTCAATTTATACCTTCTATCATATTTCATTTAACTTAACGTTCTTTTATTTGTATACGGATAGTTGTCACACGATGGAATTGTTAATTTAATTATTTTGTTTGTTGAGTGTAGTTAATATCATTTTAGTTTTTTTATTGATATTTTCTTGATTAAGTATATTTAGTATGAAAATGATATTTTGATTATTAAATTTTGACAATTTTATTTTACAACATGAAGTGTCGTTTTTTAAGTGGTTTTAAAATATTGAGAATAAGAAAATAAAAAATCACTAAAAAAGTGACATAAATTTGTCAAAATATAATAATTAAAAAATCATTTTCCTATTTAGTCTGATATTAAATTAATTTAATTTAAAAAAATAAGGTATCAAATTCAACGTTCCAAAAATTCGGAAACTAAATTAAACAAATTAAAATAAATTAGAAAATCAAATCAATAATTATATCAAAATAATAATAGTATTATGTTTTTTTTCCTTCTCAAATGGGACACTAAAATTAATCAAGTTTTGATTATTTCTCAAAGGGCCCAAGTTTTAGCGTAAATGTAAATAGAATAAAAATACTATAAATTCATCGAAATATGTTTTAATTTATGATATTTATCGAACAGGGTTGCTGCAATAATGTATTGGTGTAAACTTGGAAACTTATAAATTGATTCTTGAGTCATTCATATCATTGATTAATAAGCAGTATAGTGAAAAAATAAAGCTTGTTTCAATTTAGGTGCCAACAAAAAGAAGACGCCAATTGGAAGCAAAATCAAAACCATTAATGGAAAACAATAAACAGACAAAGATTTAGCCTTTACCTTAGCCTCCAACACTTGCATGTTTATTGTCCCCTGCCTTTGCCTCTTTCACTACTTTAAATCACTTTTTTTTTTCTAAATAGTGATAGCCAGATTCTATACTCAGTTTTTCTTTTACTCTCGTGTACTGAACATTAAAAATGTAATATATTGGTATTTAAAAGAAATATATATTTTAAAACTTAAAAATTAGTGATTATTAAAATATGTTGAAGACACAGCAGAAAATATGAATGAATTAGGAGTCACTTTTTCAGAAAACACAAAAGAAATAACTTAAAATGATGTTGGCATTCGTATTCGTCTAAATATTGGTATGTGAAGACGTTCCTGTCAGGTTAATGATTTTACAAGTTTTCTGCTTCGAGACTGTGCTTTTTTAATAGATATGGGTTTGGTTTAGATTTGTTAAATGTTTTATAATTTTTTAAGTTTTATTTTTTGCTTGTGAAGACGTAAGACTTTAGGTTTTAGGTTGTATTTTAACATGTAAAAGTATTTTAATTTGGATTACTTGGATTATTATGTGAATATAGTTTATTTTCTTATCTGGAACCAACATTATTTATGAATTGTCAAGAGTTAAAAGGTGAGTTCGAAATCTTACATCAAATAAAAATAAGTAAAATAATTAATATATAAATAAAATAATCAAAAATTTATTATTTTAAGATTTTGGATCGCCATTAATGTTTTAATCTCTTATCTTGTATATTTATATATTCACAACTCTTTAATTTCAAATTTCTTCTGTCTTTTCTTTAAAATCATTTGTAAATGTATGGTCTAACGAAATTCTGGTTCAAGTATTTAGCTTTGGTGTTTATTAAATCGTCGTTAAAGTATTTAGCTTTAGTGTTTATTATGTTGTTTTAGTTACTTTTTCACTTTGAAGTTTCAAGTTGATGTTGAATTATTGTTACATACTTCTATTATCTAATAAATTTACCATATAACTAAAAAATAAATTACAACAAAAAATATAAATATACAATCTTATTATTTGAAGTATTTGGGTGTAGTGTATATTGTAGTATACTAATGTTATTTCTATTTTGAAGTCAAATTTGATACTATAATAGGTTGGTATATAACTTTCTTTAAGAAAAAACAAGGATAATATTTTTAAAATACTCGGCTAACTCAAGATGACAGATTATCAGAATTGGGTATGAAAATATTGATTTATAAAATGATTTTCACAAAACAACTGATACTGTGTTCACGTTTTGTCCTTGCTCTGCAATATCACTAATCAGACCAAAAACGCATTTTGATACTCTCAAGATTCGCACAAACTTATGACACCGACTAATTTGGGTGTTTCCAAGCCTATCATGTTCTCACCAAAATCACTTAATTTCCACGTTAAACGCGAATCCCAGTAACAAATAGCTTTTAAGAAAACCGCGTCTACACCCACACGCGCCCAAACTATTTCCAATTTCAGAGCTGACTTTTAAAATTGATTTTGTGGGTTTTTCAAATTTTAACATTTGGATGCTTTTAATTTGAATAAGTAGTATATGATGATTCTATTAATTTTATAATAATTAAATTATATATTTCACTACAAATTTTAATTATTTCATATTTTTCTTTTATTTTTATAAATATTTTGAGGGTTAAGCATGTTTTTTGTTTTTTAATTTTAATTTGAAGTAAAAATTAAAATTAGTTTGTCTGTGAAATTTTAGTCTAATTTAGTCTCAATTTTAAAAATACGTGATTTAACCAAATTTTATTAAGTTTATTTGATCTTTTAACTTCGTTTCATAATATTATTTAAATTGCTTACGGTGTCTTGCACGTATCTAATCTTAATTAAAGAACTTGTTTGAAATATTAGATAAACTTAAAAAAATTTAGTTAAAACCATTAATTTCACACATTTGTAAATATTAGAGATTGACAAAATTTTAAATTGGTTTAAAGTTTCTAAAAGACTAATTTAAATTATTATTAAAAGTTAAGAGATAAAACCATAATTAACCCTTCTTTTTTAAGTTTAATTAAATTTTAAATTTGTCATTAATTTGATATCTTTAATTGAGTAATTATTAATTTTGTACTCAAATTAAGTACTCAAATTTTATATTATTCAATTAACTATGTTTTCTTTAATTTTCTTATTAAATGGATCATACGTGATTATTATTTTCCAAATTTTGCTTCCTTTATTTATTTGGCAAATGTGTAAGGTTTTGTGAATAATATAAAATAACATTATATAAAATGATATATTATTTTTATTGAAAATATATTGAATAACAATAATAATTTTATTAATAGTAGAATGTTCTAGGTAATAACATTAAAATATAAAAAAAATATCACATCCTTGTTATCTAACTTGATTTACCTTTAAAACAAGAGACAAAAATAGTGATATTACGCTGATTAAAATGGAATGTTAGATTGAATTAAAAGTTTGAAGAACTTTCAGAACTATATTACATTAAATATCAACTTTCATTGAATTTTTTGGGAAACGTAAATGTTATTGTACTTAAGTAGCAATAAATTAGATTTAAAAAACCAAAACGTCTACGTATACTAACTCACATTAATATATTCACTAATTATTTGTTTATTATTTTATTTCATTAATTTTTCCCTTGAAATAATTTGATTATTTACTTAACTATTTCATTAATATTATAAATTATTTTTTATTATCTATAACAATATATAAAGATGATTCTTTCTTTTGTGTCCACATTTCATAATACCAATTATACTCTTTAGAATATAATTATTTATTAAATTTTTTAAAATTAATGGTTATTTTTACCTGTTTTCTATAAAACTGTTTATCTTTTATTCTTTTTTTTATTCATCAACAATTAATTTTTCTATTCATTTTACTTTATTTTTAACATTTGATTTCATTTTTAATAAATATAAATTTATTTTATATATTAACTTAATAACATTACACCATTATCATCTGTTAAGATATTATCATACACACCTGTGTGTACGCTAGTTAATCAATAAAAGATAAACAAATGTAATATTTTTGTTGATTTTTTATAAAAACAACAACTTAAAATCATGTTTAACACGATTTTTTTTTTTGGCGATTAATAACGTACATTTTCTATATTTTTAATACAAAATAAATAATCAATTCCAATAATTGAAAAAAATATATTGCAAGGACGTACTCGAAGGTTGTCATGCACCCCAGAAGAAAATATGCCCTTTGGGCGCATTTAAGGACCGTGATATGTGATTTATGCAGCTATAATTTTTAAATAAAATTTCATCCACAAAAAGTACACTATTTCATTATATAATTTTAACGAGATAAGTTGCGAAATATATTACAAATAAAAAAGGAAAATATGACGCAATAAAAACAAAATTTCCGATACATCCAATAATCCTCACGTTACTATTCATTTATATATTAGCATTTTTAGGTATTTAAAAAAAATTACGATCCAACTATAATATCTCAGATAATTTAATTTTAATAAAATTTTAAGTCAAAATATATTAAAAATATTATATAAAATAATATAACTATTTTATAATTACGTTTAGGTTTAATGAAAGTTATATGTTTAATTAGTTGGATGGTACTTATTTTCGTTTATATGTGTCAGTTTGGTACACGTTTGTAAAAATGTGTTAATCTAGTTACAATTTTTGAAAAGGTATCTTAAGCATGTTCATTTTATACAAAAATTACTAAAATCGTTAACTTAATTCGTGACATTTATCACTAAATTTTAACATAAATATCAATATTTAATTTTGTAAGTCATTTTAAACAGTATTAATAATTTTTTATTAAAAAAAATTTAACTAATACATCTTTTCAAATATTAACATTTTTTGAAAAACAAGTACCTAATATATCTAAATAAATAAAAGTGATATCATCTGATTAAACTAAAATTCGACAATTAAATCAAAGATATAATAAAGTATTTGTTTTGAATTAAATTTAAGCGATTTTGGTGGGAGACCACGTTTGGAGAACATTGGGTAGCGTGTGTTGTTAGGAATGGTCCATGTCACTATCTCACATATTGCTAAGGCTAAACTTAAAAGAAAAGGCCGAAAAAAAGATAAGGAAGCACCAGTTCACCAGGTTCTCAAATATTTTAATTATTTTTTTTCTCAACTTAATCCATCTCTTATCTATCTATCGCTTTTTATGCTCACCATAAAATATTACACATTCTATACTAATCCATTAATAATAATACCTGTGGTCCACAGTTCACACATCCCATAAAATATCGCCGAGTTATTCGCCAGATTCTCGTCTACTTTTATCAGATTTTATTTCAAGCAAAAAGTGAAATTAAAATGGACATAAAATATAATTAAAGTCACCCGTTAATATAATCCATTTTTCATCGTTATCATCCTACACTTCATACTTTAATACTATTACGAACATGATATATGCAGACAATTCATATTCAATTTTCAACAGAAAATGAAAAAGAATGACACATTATGATGATTAAGCAATAACTATTGAATTTTTAATTTACATAAAACAATATGTCAAAATGGGATATATAAATTAATACTATTTATGAGTTAGTATCTTATATGTTTTTTTTTTTGTTTAAAACGTTTTTTCTTGGATAAACATTTATTAAGCCTGCATTCGATTGTAAAAATTCGTTTTCAATATTTTTATAATTGTTTTTTAAAAAAATTAAATAATTGGTTATAAATGGGAAAAAACTATGGAATTTATTTACGCAATGAAGTAAATGTATATTTATAAAAAAAAATTATCCACAAGCATAATGATTTACTATTAATATGAATATTTTATTTTATATTAGATTAATTCTTTCATGGAATTAAACGTTATTCTCTTATAGAAACATATATACATATAATCCCTCCTAACTATTCACAAAATAGAATTTATGGAAATAAAAGAAGGATTGTTTTGAAAGTGTCTTTCAATTCTAAACTGCACTCTCCCATTCGAGTCCAGATTCTATATTATTATTTTTTAAAATATTAAAAATACATATTTTAAATATTATTTTAATATATTTTAAAATGTTAAAATTAATATATTATAAAAATATAATAGAATGGCACAGAAAAACCAAATCCAAATTATTTTTACCTCTTTGAGATTTCTGAATATATGGAATTGGAGGAATTTAGATTCTTTATCGGACTAAAAAATTATTTTTTCCCGTGTTTGAATTATCATTAATTTTATAACACCAATTTATTTTTCAACTTCATTAAAGAAGAAAAATATTATTTCGAATCTAAAGATAAATTAATATATATATATATATATATATATAATTTATAACAAGAAATTTATTTTCTCAAGCTTTTATTATAGAAGTATTTGTACTCTATGCATAACTTTTCTTTGTTCAATGATATCTGAATAATTTTGGAGGATAAGAAATTGAAAATATCAATATCATGTCTATTAATATAAGAACCTCCTATTTTCCAAATAAAAAAATTAATATGAAATTTTTTTTCTAATGTAATACTTTACGAGAAGCATAATAATTGAAATAGGCTATCTTTGCTTTTTTTTTTTTTATCTATTGGATGTTAATTGTTAATTATACAATCTGACTTTTTAATGTTTTCTTTATTTAAAAATATTATCATTAATTTTTGTCATTTTTCCTTTCCCGTCTTCCAACGAGGCTATGTCTCGTGTCTCACGGATATTCATTGATAATTATGATATATTTACCAAAAAAAAAAAGACAAGAATGAAATTTCGAAAAAGGAAAAGGAAAAAAAAAAGTCTTTATAAGGCCGTAAGACTCGCGATTGCCACACGAAACGAAACAGCATTGCCGTTTTCCTAATCTCATTCTCATCCTCTTCTTTCGTCTCTAAGTCTCATCCGTTACCATGGATCCCTACAAGGTATTGCTATTCGCCATTCTCTTCTTTAATTGCCTAATGTTTTCCGACTGCACCATTACTAGACTCACCAAATCTTCTTCTTTTTCGTTTTCGCCGTTTCTTTTATCTCAACGTGTTCAATTCTGGATTATTAACTATAACTATAACTTGTGAACTCTTTGAAATCTGCGCTTCGTGGAGCAACTACTGTCGTGTGAATCGGTTATTAGACTCTGTTTGCTTACTGGTTCTTTGTGTGATGCAGCACCGGCCATCCAGCGCTTTCAATTCTCCGTTCTGGACTACAAATTCCGGTGCTCCTGTTTGGAACAACAACTCCTCTTTAACTGTTGGAACTAGAGGTACTCATCCTAGCTGAAATTGTTGCATAATCACGCATTTGAATGATTCCTTGCTTACTAGAATTGTTCAACTTTAACTTTTTTTATGCCAGCGAAGTAGAACCCTGGTAAATAATATGATTTTGCTGGCTTTGTTGTGTTTTGAGGGCTATTAGTACAGGATGTGTGGATCATGTGAATGAGTATGTATAGACTATAGGTGAATCTGGTTTTGGCAGTTAGTTATTACCCTTGGTAGTCACGGTTCACTGAATATTCAGAATGCAACATCTAAGCCATGTTCTGAAAAACTTTTCAACAAACATATATACACTATTTTTAGTTCTTGAATATTCGGTTAAACGTGATCAAGGTCCATGTACTCTTCTATCTGGTCTTCGAACTTTAAAAAAACATGTGTATTTAGATTCTCCTAACTTTAGAAAGATGTTGAATTTTTAGGAAGGAGGAACTAAAATCTATGGAAGACTAAAGTTATCAATTTTTAAAAATATAGGGATCTTAACCATGTTTAACCAAAAGTATAGACTAAAATATTTTTTTTCCCCCGAAAAAAGAGAAAAAAAATGAACCAAGTTTCTTCCAGTTCGCATAGGTTAGTTTATACATTAATTAATTTGTAAAAGTGCTATCATTTACCAAAATTTGATTTGATTTTATGCATAAATAAATTTGAGTTTTGTGGGAGAAACTTGTTTAATTTTCCCTTCATATTTGTTTTCCTTATTACGATTTATGAAAAAAGTTTATCCAAATAGAATCTTTCTGGCATGTATTGATTCTTTGCACTGTTTCTATCATAGAGATTGTATATCTCTATGTATAGTGTAAACTTTGATTTCACTTATCTACGTTGCAACTTGTTAGTTACAATTACGTGGAAAAAGATTACGAGATTTCGGTCCTTTTTTTCCTATACTTTGGCGAGGGTGCCGATGGGGTGTTGGCTTATTTATGTGTTTGTCACACTGGTGTATATCTGTATTGAATTCGGATGAATATTATTTAATCAGAAAAGAGGAAACTTACGTTATTTTATCCATTTTGGCAGGTCCAATTCTCCTGGAGGATTATCATCTTGTGGAAAAGCTTGCAAACTTTGACAGGGAACGGATCCCAGAACGTGTTGTCCATGCCAGGGGAGCTAGTGCAAAGGGTTTCTTTGAGGTCACACATGACGTTTCTCACCTGACATGTGCAGATTTCCTGCGAGCTCCTGGAGTTCAGACACCAGTAATTGTCCGTTTTTCAACTGTCATCCATGAGCGTGGTAGCCCTGAAACTTTGAGGGACCCTCGAGGTTTTGCTGTGAAATTTTACACCAGAGAGGTATAGATTAATAAACATATTGCATGTTTAGAACATGTTTAGGAAATATCTTCCCTAACATTTCAGCTGCTGTTGTTGAAAAATAATATGTTTAAAACTAAGCTCATCGTAGAGATAAAACTTAAAATTTTCTTGTACAGAGACAACTAGAAGAATCAAATATTTAGTTTAACCTTTAAAGAAATATGGCAGTAGTTGTGCTTTGGTGTTGTACATTATTCCTAATTTTGCCTTGTGAAACAGGGTAACTTTGATCTTGTTGGAAACAACCTTCCCGTCTTCTTTGTACGTGACGGCATGAAGTTTCCAGATATGGTCCATGCTCTTAAACCCAACCCTAAGAACCACATCCAGGAGAATTGGAGGATCCTTGACTTCTTCTCTCACTTTCCGGAGAGCCTTCACATGTTCTCCTTTTTATTTGATGATTTGGGTGTTCCACAAGATTACAGGCATATGGATGGTTTTGGAGTTAACACATATAGCCTGGTCAACAAGGCTGGGAAAGCAGTGTATGTGAAATTTCACTGGAAGACCGTGAGTGGTGTGAAGTGTCTATTGGAGGAAGAGGCCATTAAGGTGGGAGGAGCCAACCATAGTCATGCCACTCAAGACCTTCATGATTCGATTGCTGCTGGTAACTATCCCGAGTGGAAACTATTCATTCAGACAATAGATCCTGAGCACGAAGACAAATTTGACTTTGACCCTCTTGATGTAACCAAGACATGGCCCGAGGACATTATACCCTTGCAGCCTGTTGGTCGCTTGGTCCTGAATAAGAACATAGACAACTTCTTTGCTGAGAATGAGCAACTTGCATTTTGCCCTGCCATAATAGTTCCTGGTGTATATTACTCTGATGACAAGATGCTTCAAACCAGGATATTCTCTTATGCTGATTCACAGAGGCACAGGCTTGGACCAAACTATCTGCAACTTCCTGCCAATGCTCCCAAGTGTGCTCACCACAACAATCACCATGAAGGTTTCATGAATTTCATCCACAGGGATGAGGAGGTAGGTTAAAGTTTGGACTCTTCATATTTTCTTATTTTTTCCTGCATGAGAAGCCGATTGCCTTGTTAACTACATTATTGCTGTTAAGTTATTCACGCACATCCTGGTTGGGTGATATTGCTATCAATTCTTTAGTTATTATTACATTTCTTTCGTGGGACTAAATTCTGCCAATTTATAGGTCAATTACTTCCCCTCAAGGTATGATCCTGTTCGTCATGCAGAAAGGTTCCCCATTCCTTCTGCTATCTGCTCTGGAAGGCGTGAAAAGGTTAGATTTTATCATTTGGGTAATATGCAATTGTGGAGCACCTGTTAGCAAAGGAATCCACTGGCCATGAATTTCAGTTCTATTGCATAGTTCCTTTCAGTTTTTGTTTGTTTAAGAAACTAAGAAACCAAATTACACATTCTAGAGTTCTAATAAAAATTTCTGAAAATTCAAACTTCAATCAAAGCATTAGTTAAAACGTGTATTCCTTTGATATGTTTTTCTATTCTAATCTGTTAGACAAAATACTGTTGCTGAGCAAATATATTATGTAAATTGATCTGACAATAAAGGAAGCAAAGAAGTGGACCCATAACATTGTTAAATGTTTCTTCATTGTAGAAGAAACAAATTACAAGATTAGGTTGTGTTCTTTTTTAGCATTGCTTTTGGATAGAAGAGATTAATGCTTTATAAACAAATGGCAAGATTTTGAAAAACAATAAATAGCTCTGGTAAAACTTTTGGAATGCTGACGATATTAATTAGTGCAAATGTATGAACAACTCTACTTCTTAATGCAGAATGCAATTGAGAAGGAGAACAACTTCAAGCAGGCTGGAGAGAGATTCCGATCTTGGGCACCTGACAGGTTCCTGTTATAAACTACTGATATGATCAATGCGAAATATGTTTGGTGATGTCTAATGTCGGGTTCTCTCTTCTGTGCAGGCAAGATAGATTTATCCGCCGATGGGTTGATGCTTTATCTGACCCACGTGTGACCCATGAAATCCGCAGTGTCTGGATATCATACTGGTCTCAGGTGAGATAATGAGATTTAGATTTTAGACATGCTACTTTAGCAGTGTATGAACTACTTGGGTATGGTTTTCTCACATAATGTTCTTTTCTTGGAACTGTCATGCAGGCTGACCGTTCTCTTGGGCAAAAGATAGCATCTCATCTGAACATGAGGCCAAATATTTAATGTTGTTACCAACCCCAGAATGATTGCAAGAGTTGCAATCGTGTAAAGCGTACGATAAGGATGTGATTTTGAAACCTTTGGGAGGACTAATCCTTTTCTTGCATTATTATGTTGTATAACTCATAGGACTCCATGCATGCAACTCTTTGAGCTATCTCGATGCCGTTTGTGTGTTAGTATTTGTTTACCTTATCGGCATGTTTCCCTGCTACTGTTGTGGACTGTGTTCCTCCTTGATATTCTATTAAGAAAGTATTAAATAAAAATAATAACGATAATTTCAAATTATTCTAAACTTTTATTACCATATATACATCTAAAGCACATATGATTCAATTGTTAGGCATAGTCTGACATGTTCAGCTGGAAATTTAGATTAGAGGCTCAATGGGTCCAATGAAGCTGCTTCATATTATTGTTTAAAGGTTGTTCAAAATTCAAAATGAAAATCGACCAATAACAAAATGTCAACATGAATTTGTAGCATTGCTTGTGTTGATTAGAACTTCCATTTTCATGCAAACTCGTTTTTCAAATATGATGCAAGGAGAAAGCAACTCCCAAGTTCATCCATTTTGTTATTTATTTATTTATGCAACTCTGATAATTCTATGAAGCTAGAAATTTTGTTTTGAAGAATTTTATCATCCATAATAATAATCTTATTTAGTTAACATAAAATTTATCTTCAGTAAATGAAGCAAGCACTGTGTACACAAAATTATTATCTGTATTTAATACCATGGGTTATCACCTGTTGAACGACACTTTGGTTAGGTAAAAAGAGTCATTCGCCATACGCTCCAATCCAACTTGATATAGTGTAAAAAACAATAATACTGGTTTCTTAATTATTATTTAAGCTCTCATAATTCTTGAGATAATTATTATTTCATTTTTCAATAAAAAAGGTTCCCCTCTTCAAAAAACATGATACTTTTACCTACAATTAGAGGAATCCAAATTCCAATTAGAGTTGGACATATACCATTTAAGCTTGCATCTACATAACATTTGTATGGTGAAAAAACATGTACGTGTAACTCGATTTAAACAATTTTAATTTTTGCAAACGGTAAATTCTTTTATTAAATATGTCAGTACACGTTCACAAATATATATTAAGATTTTTAGTACTCATTTGCATAAAAAATAACTTAATTCATTAAATAATGGACAACTAATTAAATTTTGAATTAAATGGAACTTGATTATATAGGTTTGAGGGCAACCTACTAAGTCCCAAAGTAAAGTTCATTTAACTCACCAATTGCGTAGGTCAAATATAAAAATCTACATGAAATACTAAAGATGCAAGGCAGTTAAACATGTGTACTAAAGATGTTCTAAACAACATAATATCTGATTAATGCAATACTTTACTTTTTAGAAGAAGAAACTATTTTTTTTATGATATTTTTATTATATTACTTTCATTACTTAATTTTTTTTTTCTCTCTCTTTGATGCCTTCAAATAACTATTTGAATTCAAGTTAGAGTTTTTTTTCAAAATACAATTTTTTTAATAAATAACTAAAAAAATCTAACTTTGTATCTGATATGAGTGTGTTTTTGCATACAACATTTTTCATGTAGTAATAATGTTAGGGTTAAATATGTTTTTTATTTTTTAGAGAAAATTGTAAGTAGTTTTGTTGGAAACTTTGAACTAATTCAGTCTTTCATATTTAGAAATGTTTCAATTTAGTCATTTAAATCAAATTTTTTATAATTTATTTGACGTTTCAAATGCGTTTATCAGTTAACACTAAAACGAAAATGTGTCAAACGGTATAAATAAACTAAAATACTATAATAAAATGTGTTTGAAATGTCAAATAAACTTAATAAAATTTGATTAAAATGATTAAATTTACATATTTCTAAAATTTAGGACTAAATTGGATCAAAATTTCCAAAAAAAACTAATTCCAATTTTTAACAAAAGTTAAAAACTAAAAACATATTTAAACTTTTCAAAAACATAGTGTACTTTTTCTTGAGAATATAAAATATTATAAACTTTCATTGTCTCGTTTGAATATAATGGGCTTCTGAACGTTGGTAAGCCTACGAATTTGGGTTAACATGTCGGGTCTTGCATTGTGCGGCACTATGATTTCTAAATGCACCCTTTAAAGGGTAGAACATAACTAAAATACCCTTATAAAAAAATTAAAAGTAAACTCTGCTTCTTCATGGGCTATTCACACATCCATACCTTAATATCTATTTGCATTTTGTTGTTCCTTGTACCGTTGCCAATGATTTCCCATTTTTTGAATTTTCGGAGTTCAAAAAATTATTTAACAATATGTATTTGTAATTTTAAATAATCACCTCACGAGACAGTAAAAATATGTTCTTTAATTTAGAAAACATGTCTCTAACTTTTTTATAAAATAAAATGATTCCTTAATCATTACAAAAAGGTTTTAAAGGTATGCATGTCATTCAATTAACATCCATGCTCTTCTTTTCTATTATAATTATATCAAGATTTTTACAATTAACATCCATTCAATTAAAATGATTTTTAAAATATTATTTAATTTTTATCAAGATTTTAGGATTAAATTTTTCACTTGACTTTAATTTACATTTTCAATTATTTTTTAAATAACCGTATTTTATAAAATGAAAAACTTATTTAAATATCAAGCAATAAAAATATATATTTTAAAAAGGTTCCCAAAAGACATATTTTTCAATCTGATATAAGTAACTAATATTTAAATATCCATTCATATTTAACTTTAATATAAAAGCACTTGAACTATTATTTAGATTATCAGTTTTTTATCTCTTTACATTAATTAAAATTTCTCACAAACTTCTCTTCTACTTCTCATTTTCCATTACTTTGAAACAAATTTATATTTTCTCTTTTTACTTTTTATTTTAGACTCTCTTAGTTTTGGGTGGCAAAACAGTAAGAGAGAGGGATAAGAAGATTCCAATCCAAGTGTAGAATATCCAGCACCTCTCTCCATCGTTACAGAATCTCTCTCATTATATTATTTCTTCCTCCAATCCTGGAGGAACAGCTGTCCAAACATGAGTGGGAGAACCTTCGGGCCCACTTATGGGCCTGGGTGAACTTTTAGTTGGGCCTATAGTGTCTTTGATCTGTTCCATCGAAGGAACATGTCTTAGTCGGTTAATGCCACCAAGTTGGACACATTGATCAGGATTCTATGGTTGTGTTTTGATACGCAGGAGTAATGATCTTATCAACGACGTAGTTTTGATACAAAATGGAAAACAACAACAACATCAACAGCACTACCCATTTTGGCCTCTCCTACAACTTGCCTCATGGTCCTATTCTACTCCTTCAAACCAACCACCAAAATCAATCGAATCATTTTAAAATAATTTAACATATATTTATAATTCAACTTTATATTTATCAACTGAGAAACTAAATTTTTTAATAAATAAAAATGAGTTTTATCTTTTCAAATAAAATACAATTAAACCTAAAACAATGTAAAAAAAAGAAATCATGTTGAATCTACATTCTTAGTTCTCCCATGATGTCTGGTAGCATGCAGCAAAAGCAAAATCAGTAACAACATGGTATAGTACATGCAGAGGTACATCACATGCTACCTTGAATGCCGTATACATCCAAACCGAACCCTAAAATTAATAACAACAACAATATTATTATTATTGGTATTTATTATTAATAATATAGTTGGTGCAAATGAAATGAAATACATAATTATTTTAGACGTCATGTTTCCAGCACAGAGAAAGTGACATTGGTTTTGATTTTGAGGATTCGGTTCGGTTGCCGTATGAGACCGAATATTGTCGTTGTCCGAATTGGTGGTGGATAGTGGATCTTACCCTTCTTCTGGATCTCCTTCGCGTCAAACCAATTAAAAAACACTTGGTGGGGATGGATTCTTATTCCCATTTTGCTATTTAAAACCCTAATCTTTAAACTATCACATTGGGAATCTCTCTATCAACTTATCATTTTCACTCCTAAACGCAAACCCACCAATTTCTTAATAAATTAATGTTTCACACCTCACCTTCAAAATGCCTTTTTTAAATCATTTTTTATTTCGGTCACCCATAATAATTATGCTGAAATTATAAAAAATGTAAGAATTCGATTCTTATGATTATTGAGAATATCAAATCTTCACTATGATCTCGTTTTCCTGTATGATCATGGAGGAGTTATGCCCTGCAACATTTCAAATCCATTTAATTTTAAATTAAATTTTGAAATTTACTAAATATTTGTTCTTTTCGCGTGACTTAAACTGCAATAAACAACTACTAATGTCGGTTTCACTCCGACATGTATAACTTCTGTCAATGAAACATGTACTTATAATACTGATATACGTAATCCTTAAAAATACTACTACTAGTTTCTGATGATTCAATGGAAAATTCAAGATTCATGCAAAAATTCAGATCTTTGTACATTTGGTAATAAAATTTGAAGAAATTCTCATGATCTCACGTCATAATATGCAAATCAAACCTTTTTTTCTTTCGATTTATAATGCATGAGCGTGACTCAGTCCACGCTCTCCTCACGTCATTGACAGTGAGAAATTGTTAGTTATAATCTGTTAATGGTGAAATGAAACAAACTTTTATATATATATATATATATATATATATATATATATATATATATATATTTGTTTAGTCTATGTGTGACTTTGGTTCTTTAACATTTTTAGTTAATTAAGTGCCTTTTAAAATAATTAAATTGGTCTGAACTGTATTAAAATAGAATGATCCTGTACGATTCACAATAAAAGTGTCAAATTAAAAAAGTATCAAATTTTCTGTAATTTTATAGAAGGAAAAAAAACTAGTTTATTGTCATTTTAGATTATTTATCATTTAGCAACATCAAGGGAATCTTTATAATTTACTAAAATTTGTCTTTCTTTCTCCACACTCTCTTCAAAGAATAATAGCATAAATTGATTCATTTATTTTCTTCTTTACAATAATAAGGTATCAAGAACACACAGTTCCAGAAACAGATAATTCAGTTCCGTATTTAATTTAATTTCCTTTATAGAGTTTAGGACAAATGTTATGTTTCTTAATCCCTGTGCAAAAAATTTAAATTGACATATTTTGAAAAATCGATAGCTCATTTTACAAGTATTTATTGAACTCAGTTCATGATATAAATATCAGATACATAAATATTGAAAATTCTTGTTATATGTATACGGGTGTAGTATTTTTATTTTTCGTTCGAATCTACAAGTTAATTTTTCAGGTAATTAAAACAAAATTAAAATGTTAAAAAGGTAAATTTGAAAGCAGCTCGAGTGTGACTTGCTTTGTAATAATTAAATCATTTAAATAGGTTACTCGTTTCATGTTAAAATACATTATTAGTGTCAAGTTTCATATGATGAATTAACTGGGAAATTTTTATGCTGGTCTAAATGATTTTAAATTATCATTTGATTACAAATGACACTAACATAGTAATGTGTACGATAGATATTATAAAAGTTAGTAATCTTTTATAATGATAATTTATGATATAATAAGATGTATATTATTAGTATCAAGTTTTTTATTTGTAATATAACGTTATGTTATTCAATTTATGTTTAAATACATTATTGTCAAGAATTGTAGTTTTATTTAAGTAAAGATATGATTATACAAAAACTTAAGGTATTTCTATAGAAAATTATATTAAAGATTCGATCTATAATTGTGATTGTCATCTGCATATAAGTGTGAAAGTCGCACTCACATAAAAAAGTGTAATAGATCTTATATATTAAAGATTATACATCTATAAAAAATAACAATTTTATAATATATAATTATATTTAAATCTCATAATATAAATTAATTTTGTGAGATTAAATTAAATTTTAAATTTATTATTTAAGATGATATCAAAATTATCTAAAATTTATTATTTATTAAACTTATCATACTATTCATTATTAAGAGATTTAAATATGTATAAATCTCACCTTAAAAACTATAACTATATCTGCATATATGTAAAAAATTGGTTCATGTATTAACAAATGATATGTTAATATTTTGGACATAGTAGGAAGTGATAAACAATGTTAACAAAAAAAATTAGAACATGGCAATACTGAAATAGTAAAAGAAAAAACTAATTATTTTTATAGTAAACAAAATTAAAAAAAAAATTATTATTTTTTATATGCAGTGGTTGAATAGTATAGGAACAGAAGAGCAGAAGAGGAGTTGAGTTGAGGTCATCTTCCTGAAGTAAAGTAAAAAAAAAAAAAAAAAAAAAAAACCCCACGGGTCCCATACGAGCGTGAGCCACACTTATTTATTTTCTAAATTGCATTTTAATAGATTTGTGGGGCTTTCTGATGAAACAACCAAGAGAGAAAAAAAAGAAGAAAAAGGAATGGGCAAATTGCAGAGATCGTGGCCAATGTGGGATGAGCAACATCAACACTTCTTTTACGGCTCCCAAGGATTCTCATTCCAGCAGATACAACTTATTTTAAGATCACAGTAAGAAAAAGGACAAAAAATAATGCAGTTGCACCCAAAGTAGAGTAATACAATTTCCTAAACAAAAATTAGGTTAAAAAGTGCTTAAGAATTCTATAAAATAGTTCCACTATGTTCCCCTCAATTTAACTGCCTGATTGGTAGACATTTACAACCCTCTGCAACTACATTTTCTGATACTCACAAGTTAAAATTGTATGAAGTTATTTAAATTTTAGTTTAGTTTTTTATATATATATATATATATATATACACACGAGAATATATTATTAGTTTATAAACTTTCATTTATAATAATATAGGAAGAGATTTCATCTTTTGTGTCCAATTTTAAAATATCAATTTTATCTTTTATTTCTTTTTTTTTTTTATTTATTTATTAATAGTTATTCTTTCGTTTTTTTAAAATATTTCACTTTATTTTTAATAAATATATTTTTATTTTATATATTAACTTAATAATAATATTATATTATCATCACCTATTAATATAATATTATACATATTAAAAAACTGTGTATGTTACGAGTTAATACAAAATAAAATAAATCTAGTTCATGTACAAATTTTTTGATATATTTTAATTCTTAAAATTAAAGAAAATAATATAATTATTTTAATTTAATTATGTCAATTTATTTATATATATATATATATATATTTAGATTAGTATATGAGTCATTACATGACGGTTTGACACCATTCATAATGTAAAAAAAGTTTAATATAATTAAATTAAAATATTATATAAATATTTTAAAATTTAAGATAAAATATATCAAAATTTTCATAAAAAATATTTAATTTTATATAAAATTTTAACAACTAATAACACATCTAATCCTATTAATATTTTTTTAACATATATTAGCCCTAAAAACTAAGTTAAGATATTTGAAGTATAAAACTAAAATGTATCATTGAGTTTGAGCATAGTTTTGTTGGGGTTGTGGTTTGACTTTACCGCGAGAACGAGAGTTCCAAAGGCAGACACAACGCAACACAACTGGGTTGTGTGTGGGGTAGGAGTCTGCATCAGTATCTTCTCCCCTTTTGCTTGGAATCATCACTCTCTGTGGCTCCTTCTGCTGACGTACTCCTATACAAATGCTTCATACTGTTCCTTCTCCAACACCAAACCCTTTTCTTCTTCTCTTCTTTTTCACCACTACTTTCTCTTTTAAAATTCCACTACTTTTCTACCTGCTCTCTTCAACTTCTTCTCTTTTATTTTTTCTTTTTTTTCGCTCTTTTTATATTACCATTTTGGGGTTAGCAATAGCATGGACTAGGGTGGGGGGACATTATAGTAAACAGTTAACAGTGGAGTGTGCAAACTGCAAACAATAAAAAATGAAAACGCAAGTTGGGTATCTTCAAGAATCTTTACATGTCCAGTTATTCAAATTCTCTTTCTCCTTCTCTCATTCTCAGCTTTACTTCACCCAGCTTCGTTCTTCTGCTGTTTTCCTTTTTCAACAAGCGTGGCTTTATCATTCACAAGAGGTGGAAGGAATCTTGTTTATCATTTGCAGCAAAGTGTAGTGTTGTTGGGAGAGAATCTTTCTGAGCACTGCCACACTTTTTCTGGTCCAACTTCCTTCTCTTTTTCGCTCCCTCCCTTTTTATCATGGTTTAGAAGGGGGTATATATTCTATTTCTACGAGGGTGTCAAAATTTCGGGTTGCTTCTGCAAAAAACCACCACTGGTGTTATTTTGACTCTGTTGAGATACTCGGTGGAAAAGAAAACATCATTGTTTGTCGTTCTGTGTCTGATTCCTTCCATATTATTCTTGGCAAGATAGAAATATAGAGATATTTGTATATAATCTGCTGTTATTGACATTATTGACAACTTTGGGCAGAGGACAACGTTTGAGGAGTGAAGACAGATATTATATTATCCAATCCAACCCAACCCAGTCCTGGGTTGTTCTCTTTTGACGAGACAAGAATTTTGAGATCTGTTTGAGAGGTGAGGCTTGTGTTGTTTTGGGAGGAAGTTGTTTTTTTTTTTGCTGAAGCAGCCACCCATGATGAGAGATGGTGGTGTGACATCATCATCACCTGCTTCCATGATGGAAGCTCCACCACCCGATGGAACAACGACAACAATAACAACAATGGATTTTGATTACATGGGTGAGCTTTTCTTAGATGGGTGCTGGTTGGAAGCCTCTGTTGATGGATCTGACTTCTTGCCGCAAAGTCCTTCCTTTTCCAATCCCCTCTTTGACCCTTCATTCTCCTGGCCCGCCTTGGAGACCAACCACAATGAACCCCAGGGTGCTGCTTTTGGGACACAACAAGAAGGCCACAACAACGACAACATGGTTAATGTTGTTGTTGGTCAAGAGTTGCAGCCTGAAACTACTGCAATTGAAGGAGCATCTGAAGGGGTGAGAAGATGGAGGTTTGCACCCGCACCAAGTCCTGCACCTGGACCTTCCATAATGGAGAAGCTGATAAGGGCCCTCATGTGGATCAAAGACTACAACAGGAACAAAAACATGCTTACACAGATATGGGTGCCGGTTCATAGAGGTGGTAGACCGATTCTCGCAGCTAATGATATTCTGTTCTCACTCGATTCCAGGTCTGTGAACCTTGCAAAGTACCGTGAAATCTCAGTGAGGTACGAGTTTTCTGCGGAGGAGGGTGAGGTGAAGGAGTTGGTGGCAGCAGAGAAGGGTGGCTCCAAGGAATTGTTGCCAGGGTTACCAGGTAGAGTGTTCAGAGACAAGGTTCCTGAATGGACTCCTGATGTTAGATTCTTTAGGAGTGACGAGTATCCGCGAGTTGACCATGCTCAAGAGTATGATGTGCGTGGGTCACTCGCAGTACCAATCTTTGAGCAAGGGAGCAAGATGTGCTTGGGGGTTATTGAGGTTGTCATGACTACTCAGCAGATCAACTATGGTCCTGAACTTGACAGTGTTTGCAAAGCTCTTGAGGTTTTTCTCCTTTCCTATTTGCATCACTTCTTCTCTTCTGTTGTTTTTTTTACTGTAGCAGTGTGTAGGTAAATAAACATTCCAGGAAAAGTTGAACCAAACATCTTAGATTTTGAAATAGTGAGATTTTATCTTAGGTTGTTTTGAACATGCATTTGCTGATTCTGAAGGAATAAAAATGCTCAACAAGTGTTCTCGGTATGTCCCTTTTACGAAATATGGCATGGTCATGTTTGTGAACGCAAATTTTCATGCTTATCTGATGTTTTCCACTTTTCACTGTTGTGAGTTGTGATTGAATTGCTTTACTTTAACACATTTGAGTAGAGATGCTTATGGTTAACACCTAACATGCCCAACATGAAAAGCTCGTAAGAACTCATTACACCAGTTTGATGATGATTTGTTGAAATGTGTGATCCTGCAGGCCGTTGATCTTAGAAGCTCAAAACAATTAAGTATTCATAATGTGGAGGTAAATGAAAAACCAACTCTGAGAGGAAGGATTTTTAATGATCTCAACTTTGCAATTCTCCTTCTAACAAGTATTTTTTATTTTATCAGGCATGCAACAGGTCCTACGAAGCTGTGCTACCTGAGATTCAACTGGTGTTGAGATCTGCATGTGAAATGCATAGATTACCTTTAGCTCAAACTTGGATCCCATGTGTTCAACAAGGCAAAGAGGGGTGTCGGCACTCAGAAGATAATTATCTGCTATGTATATCTCCGGTAGAACATGCTTGCTATGTTGGTGATCCCAAAATCAGGCCTTTTCACGAGTCTTGCACAGAACATCACTTGTTGAAGGGTGAAGGTGTTGCTGGGGGAGCTTTTATGACCAATCAACCATGTTTCTCAGACGACATAACATCCTTAAGCAAGAAAGACTATCCACTGTCTCATCATGCGAGGCTGTTTGGATTGCGTGCTGCTGTTGCCATACGCCTTCGAAGCATCTTCAATAGCACCGATGACTTTGTTTTGGAGTTCTTCTTGCCTGTAGATTGCAATGACAGTGAAGAGCAGAGGAAGATGCTGACATCATTGTCCATCATTATACAAAGGGTTTGTCGCAGCTTGCGGGTTATAAGTGATAAGGAATTGGAGGAAGCTAACTTGTCAATTGATGAAGTGATTTCCCTTGCAGATGGTGGATTTGATAGCACTGCAATTTGTGAGGAACTTCAACACAAAGGGACGGTTCTTTCATTAGATACTGAAGAAAAATTAAGTGAAACAACTGGTAGAAACTTCTCTGACCCGAGGCAGCAACAAGAAAGTCCTGTTTTAAAGGGAAACCTTGACTGTGTCAGGGAGTGTTCTACTTCTGTTGAGGGTAACTTATCAAGTGTGGGAATTAGTAAAATGGGAGAGAGAAGACGAGCCAAGGCAGAGAAAACTATCACTTTGCAAGTTCTTAGACAATATTTTGCTGGAAGTTTGAAAGATGCTGCAAAGAATATCGGTGGTAAGTCTTGTACAAGAGCATGTTTCTTTTATTGTTTTTGTTTTTGTGTGCAAACACTAGGTACTGTTTGCCATGCAGATAGAACAGAATGGAACTCAAAGGTTCTATTCTATACTACTTTGTTCCACCCTTTCTCATAGAACCAACATAAACCACATTTTCAACCTCTTGTCTTGTATTGTTTTATTCTTATGTAGTGCACCACACATAGAACTAAACTTTATATCCCTGTTGTTGATTTTAATTTTTGCAAAGAGTTTGATTCGTTTCACTTCCTTCACATGTGCTTATTGAAAAGTTCATCTAAACTGGCTAAGTTTGATATGAACATATTTATATCTAGTCGATGTGGACTTCCAATCGTTTTCTTATATGACAAAAGCAGAAAAAGCTGCGATTACATACATATATTGCAGTGCTTTTTCTTTGCTTATCTAGCAGTAATCTGTTTCATTTCAATATAAGCATGGTTTTATATTTAAACATTTGCCAGTGTGTACAACAACCTTGAAAAGGATTTGCCGGCAACACGGGATAAAGCGTTGGCCCTCACGAAAGATCAAAAAGGTTGGTCACTCCTTACAGAAACTTCAACTTGTGATTGACTCGGTTCAAGGTGCCTCTGGGGCATTTCAAATCGATTCTTTCTATTCAAACTTCCCAGAACTAGCTTCTCCAAACTTATCAGGAACAACCATGTTCTCAACTCTGAATCAAACCGATAATCCAAACTCAATAAGCACGCACCCAGATCCTGGTTCATTGAGTCCAGAAGGCACATCAAAATCTCCCTCTTCCTCCTGCGGCCAGAGTTCCATTTCAAGCCATTCCTGCTCCAGCATGTCGGAGCTACAGCAGCAGAATCCCGCAACCAACATTGCCGGTAACAAAGATTCCACCATGGCTGGTGAAGATTCTGCAGATGTTGCGTTGAAGAGGATCAGAAGCGAAGCAGAGCTTAAAAGCCTGAATCAGGATAAAGCAAAGGTCTTGCCAAGATCACTGAGCCAGGAAACACTTGGTGAGCACCCCAAAAACCAGTATCAACGACCCTTGTTGAAAACAAGTAGCAAGGTGGATGGTCACAGAGTAAAAGTCACATACGGTGATGAAAAAACTCGGTTTCGGATGCCCAAGAACTGGGGCTATGAAGATCTTATGCAGGAAATTGGTAGGAGATTTAGTGTGAGTGACATGAGAAAATTTGATGTGAAATACTTGGATGATGACAGTGAGTGGGTACTACTCACTTGTGATGCTGACTTGGAGGAGTGCATTGATGTTTGTCGATCTTCTGAGAGTGCCACCATCAAATTAAGCCTACAAATTTCTAGTCATAGTATGAGAAGTTCTTTAGAGTTTAGATAACAGATTGATTGTAAATCATAAGATCCTTTTTCATGTATGTTATGTGAATCAGTCTTAGAAAATACACAATTCTTTCTTCTTTTTTTGTGATTTTTTTTTTATTACTTTAGCAGAATGTAAGGATAAACTTCCTTGTGCTCTAAGCAATAAGCAGATTCTGATATGTAATATTTAATTCTCATTGAGTTTTTCCATATAGAAGAGTCTGGTTTATCAAGACTTTAAACCTAACTTAACTTTACAAAATTGACTTGTAAGATAAAGTTTACATTCACATACATACACATATAATAAACTGGTCTTATTTCTAGTTAATGTAAGATTTTGACCTGTCTTATCTTTAGTTAATGTAAGATTTTTAATGAAAATAACCTGGAACACCAAACTAATGTTATTTTTGTTCTTTTATGTTTGATTCCACGGGAAAGTGGAAGAATGATAGCACAAACCCGCTCAAACTATGTTGAATTTTCGATTGCACATTAGAAAATTCTGAATGTAGTTATGGCAGTACTTGTTAAAGAATATTGTACTTCTTCAGTTTTGGTGAGGAAATAATTCGAAGGCAAATAGTATTTTGATATTTTTGTTGCCTGAATCATCGTTTATTTATCTGAAACCTGAGAGAGATTCGTCCAACGTTGAATCCAACGCAGCAATCATGTACTATAGTTGTCGTTTCCATTATATGCCACATCACTATTCCACTAAGATTGTCAATTATCTATTATGCACATCCATGATGCACTTGCCAATGTTAGTTTAATAAAGTTGCAACAACGACATATGCATAAGATAAGATGTTGAGAAATACCAACCAGGGTTACTATTAATGGTTCCAACTATAAGATAATAAATGGAACATTTTTTTTACGCTGTGAATAATTAAATTAAGTAGAAAAAATAAGGACAACTTATGTATAGTTCACCTATGTAAATTTATTCTAATTTATGTCAATCACTCTACATTTTGATTCGAGGTATTCATGAATGAATTGTGTTAAGTCGGTTTTGAGGGGAAAAACCAATAATTTATTTTGCTGTACGTTGGGTCAGGAATAGGGTATAAATGTTATACTTTAAATATTTATTCATTTTTTATTTATGAATGCATACATCACTTACAAATTCGTAGTTGGTGACTACCGTACCACTGACAACTGTTGTCATGTCTCAATTGTTTTAGTATTTTATTAATGTATTAGCCATTAAGTCTACTCATATTTTCTTGCGTCAGAGGCTCAATTGGAATAAGATAAAAAGAATGAAAACAAAAAAAAAAACAAAAAAAAAGTATATACAATAACTATTTATGAAAGTATGTATGAGTGAAAAAGTAATATACTTAATTTTATGTGATTTTTATTGTGAGAAATTGAAGTGTAAAATCATAATACTACATTTAGTAAAGTCTACTAGTTGCTCTGTTAACATTCTTAATTTTGTAATCTTGGATGAGTATAACTATTGCCTCAGACAAACTCTATGCACCAAATATTTCGTAACTTTTTTATTCACATTATTACAATAGTATTTATCTTTATGACTTTCCCATGGTGCTTCCGACTTTGTTATCATATTAATTTCCTCCTTCTACGATAAATGAAATATCATGTTTGTCTCATCCTTTATTAATTCAGCACAATCTTATGGTATTTAGATGACTTCTATTTTTATCCTATATATATAACTTGAAGTTGTTTCCAAAAAAATTCTTAATATCAAACTTGGTAGTCATATTTCATAATTTTTTTATTTTCTTTCTTCACTCTATAGACACCGCCAATTATAAGAGAATAAAAAAAACACTATTGCATTTAATTAGATATACGCAAAATCAAATATCAAAGCATAAGTAAAACATAAAATAATACTTGTATATATAAACTTCAAGTGTAAGACCAACTCATGAAATACTACATTGTAAGTCTACACACACTAGAGAGTCTAGCCTAACACACTATTGAACAACATAATAGATAATCTAATAAACGACCTTCCTAACTTTTGTTTTATATTTTATTATTTGACAAGATCTAAAACAATATAAATCCCATTCATATAGAACTGTTCTTCTAATATTATCTTAATAATTAAGTGCATTCAATTTTAAATATGAATATTAAAAAAAGTAATTTGACTTTAAGAACTTACAGGCATTTAATTATTAAAAAGCTCAAGAAATTCAAGAAAGCAACCTGCATTAATTATTATCCGTATAAATGACATGTTAAAAACACCACAATTCAACAATGAACGGTGTATTAGTGGTGTTAACTTGCAAAGACTTGATTATAAAATTCAAAGTTTCTAAACTAAAAATAATCTAACAAAAAAGAAATACATGTATAGAGGCTCAACTAAAAAGTTAATAAAACTATGGCCTATATATATTAAATTAACACTTTAATTTGGTTTTTCAGAAACTTTCACATTACACTACATACCAGATATTATTATATAGGTACAAAGAGTAATAATGATACACAAAGTTAGTGGGAGATATGTCAAAATTGCTGTATTTCCTGTCTTCTGTTTGGCCTATAAAATTCTGTACTTTACAGATGCTTCATGTGTAAGTTTACTGTCGTGAAGATGTTGATGAACGAATTTCCCCTTGCTCAGTAATTGAACATCTTGAAGGTGGACCAAATATGCTTAATACCACCTGCACCAGAAGGAGAAGAAAGCCATCAAAATATATTTCCAGTATCTCCAACAAAGTTCAAATATTATGGGATAAATTCAATGAAATCCTGGGATACAGTAGAGCTGGGCACCCCATCATCGATTTTTTGACAGAAATTTTAACCATTATTTTTCCGGCTACAAGTATCTCACCAGTTGTAGAACAATTTTTTGGATACAAGTATCTTACAAATTCACAGAAATGTTAACCCTCTCTATCTTAACCAGAGACCCGATTCTCGCAAACCGGTTTATTGATCGGTCCTGACCTATGTTGCTTTTGTTACTATTTTGGTCCTGTGAATTTTTTTGTTATATGAACATTTTATCCCAATTGCTCCGACCATGTCATATGGGACAGAATCAAGTGTTTTGAACTAAGTTAAATTGACAAGTCCGTACACACGACAAATTGTGAAGACAATAATTGAAAAGGACGAATCAAGAATCATGACTGACCGGCAAAAAGACAAGTCCGTGCAAGAAACCAAGAAGCACTAACGACAAGTACATCCGAAAGTAATAAATCTGCAAAATGAAAAGATTAGTTATAGCAAATATAACATGCACAAAAAAAAGAGTAATAGAAAATGTAACAGTCAGGCCTTAAATTCATAATACCACAAATACTTCTGTTCTTGAGAAGCAAAGAACAATAACTCCAACCAGCTTTGTTAGTGTAATGCCACTGCAATCGCATGAAGAAGTAAATTTTGTGCAGAAAAATAAAAATAGAGCACACGATTTTAAGACAAGAATATGGGATGCAGATGCTGATAGAGCACAATCGCAGTGAAATTGGTGTTGCAAATACGATGAGAAAATGATTTTGTAAAAAGGATCACTGCATCTAGTCATTCATAAGTCAGAGTGTAGGACACTGAAGGACAGAGTGAAGAATGACTTCATCATTGAATGCATGCATGCATGTGTGCAATTCAAGCAATTAAACATTAAAAAAAAAACCTAGCACAAAATCACCTGAACACTGAAGCGCCCATTGTACTCAAAGCTTCCTTAGCACGTTGATCTCTGTCTCCACTTGCTACCTGTAATAACAAGATTTGGCCATGTGGAACTAATAAAAACTAGTTCATAGAAAACATAATAATGACATGTAGCTCAGTATTACAGAATTCAAAGCTTTTTACTAATACTATTATTACTTAAAAAATTACAGTAGTCATATAAGCATTTTTATCCATCTACACCTACAATTACGAGATCAAGTTTTAAGGGAGTAATAATATGTGGAAAACAGAGAATGATGAGTTACAAAATTATTTCTCACTGAATTCCACTGAAATCAAGCGAAGACATGATAGATTTGAACTTATAGACGATGACTTAGGTAGAGGTGCATAATGCGTGTGCAATGTAAAAGGGAAAGCTGAGTAATACTAACAGTGAAAGAATGAGTCATATGCACACAAAACTCAACCGCAATGCCCACTGACATAACAAGGTTGACCACCGAGAGAGCATTCAACTGGATATTCAGAATGGTCATCACTCCCTACACAGCATAATCTTGTTATTAAAAAAAATAACTAGGTGATTCAAAATAACTATGTCACTAGTCAATTAGCAAGAAAGTGAAAAATAAAATAACAGGAAAAAACAAAGGTAAAATACCATAAGATCAACAACAACCATTGCCAAGACCAACAAAATTATTGATGAACTCCATAAACTGCATAAAAGTTGAATGAAAAAGTGGATCAGACCAATATTTCACTAATTCATCAAACAATAACTCGTTGGTACCTCTATCTAATTCAGGAAGTTAGAAGTAAAAAACATCTTAAACCATTTGCTAAAATAAATTCATGCTCACCTGCCCGTGATAACCAAACAAACGATAAAAACCGCACCTGTTTACATCATTGAATGATTAAGATAATGTTTTATAGGCTAAATATCAACATACATAATAAATAAATTACACTCTGTATCCATTAAATACACGATTGTATAATCTAATTCTTCTAAAAATTTTCGTAAGATCTATTTTATCCTCGTTTTTCCCTTAACACAAGTTTTTCCCAAGAAAGTAACAACGTACAGCAATGACAATGCACAATAATATATTTGCATATTCTTATCACACCACTTTGAGAAAGCCACTCAAGTCTCAGTACTAACCAATAGCTATAGCAAGGTTGACCAGTGCAGTCTTCCATATATGAAGGTATTGCTCAAAAAACATATAAAACACTGAATATGGAAAGATCTCAATCTGCATCAGAAAAGGAATGTTAGTTTGGATATAGAAAATGTGGTAAAGATCTAAATCTGCCGCTTGACACTTTAGTTCAATCTGATTGAATACCTTCTGTTTCTACATTACGCAAATGGCCAAAAACATTTTATTCAGAGGGTGAACTGATTACACTACCTTTAAAGATTCAGAAACTCTTGAACTGAATTCTCGAGCAGCCCTCATAGAATTAACGTAGTCAATCTAAAACATATTTACAGTTAAACACGAGTCCTTTGATACAAATAAGAATAACTAATTATAGAAGTAACATAGAAATACAACCTGCTTGTTAAGCGGGGTATGATATGTACGAAATGATGAGGCGGGAATAATGCTATTGTTGTAGCCTGGCAACCAAAACACAATCAAATAATTCATGCCATATTACACGTTAAACTGATTCAGACTTCCGGATTTACAGAACAGAATTTGAACCAGACTTAAATTGAATAAAGATTCTTTAAATCAATGAACCTGTCAGTTCAACACTGCTGGTGTATGCTCCGTGACCACCTTTTGCACAATCAGCAGATGGCAGAGAACTAAGGAACCATGGCAGTTTCTCCCTAAATTGGGTTGTAGATGGACGATCATTCTGGAGATCTGAGTGACGGAAACACTGCACAGTTTACAAAGTGCTGGAGTAAGGTCTCAGAACAGAAAAAATAAAGTATTCAAAAAAAATAAAAAATTAAGAGGTTGAAAAATATCTGTTCAATTACCGTTGTGCAATCTTTACATGTTCCAACTGAAACACAGGAGTTGTCCCCAGGAGCACAGCAAGGAGGCTAGAAAGAAAACAAAAAATCTTTCAGCTACAATTAAGTTATTGTATGCTTTGACTGCTTTAGAAAAAAATTATCCACCATCTACAACTTTTCTCTCAATCTTTTGTACAAAATTTTAAACCTAGCTCCATTTCTTTGCAAATATTATTTTTTTTTCATTTAAAAATATTCTTTGATTATAAAACTAATAAAGTAACAAAACTGAAAATCTTAGATCCAACTCTAACACATTAAGTAAATCGGTAAACTCCAAGCCATGTGCATGATTGAGTACATTCCCTCTCATCAAGACAAGTTATCTATTATTCATCGTGAACATTAGCAATTCTAACAAAAAGTACAAGAAACATGTATTATAACAGAATTAAGATTTTACACATTGATCAATAACTTATTATCATATGCACCTGACCTGATCATCAGGAGGGCAATAACTCCCATTTGTAAACTTCCTGCAGCACCCAAATGCTTCTGGAGATACCCACACTAGAAAATCATCCAGCCATGAGGCAGCTGGCTTGGCAATATAACTTGTGTCTGGTACTAGGGCCACTTTAGCAATCTACAAAGGTAAAGAGACATCATTCATTACAGGGAGTATCCGAGTTATCACATGTAGGAAAAGATAAAAAATTACTTTAGCAAACAAGTAGATGGATAGCATGGCCTAGCCACTCATTACAGGGAAAAAGAACTCCAAAAGGCCTCATTAAGAAATGATGGATTTGTAATAACAAATGTTCTGCTAATAACCAAAAGAATGGTTACATAAACATTCTCACACATAAGGAGCAAATAAGCCAAATATGCAGAATGATCAGAGTCGCATAAGCCATACCTCATTTAAAAGAGAGTCTGAATTGCATCGGCTAATGGAGCAAAGCTGATTTGTTTGTGGTGATTCTGAGCTGAGGTGAGGAAAATAGTATTAGAACAAATCATCCGTAACATTAAAAATAATTAGCCAAGGTTAGGCATCTACATTCCTCATCCAATGGTATATTCACATATATTCAACTCAAGTTCAAACACTAATAGCATATCTCTATTGAAGATGGAGTGAAGAATTCAAAACCATTGTTGGGGATAACAACTTGTGACCCATACCACCTCGTATCCAAGGAAGATGAATTTAGAAAAACACAATTTTCTATGATTCATGCTATGGTAATATTAGTTTGTTTTATTATTCGTGTATAAAGCCTAAAAGCAAGAATGAAACATTACAAAAATATAGCATTAAACAATAGACTAAAAGATGACAAAATACTTTATACTATGACTAAATGCAGAAGTTGAAAGCATAAAATTACATTATATCATGATTTAAGAAATTTATTCATTAGTAAGTTTGGACAGAGACTGGCAGTTATCTATATTGGTAGTACAACTAAAAATAAACATCAAATTGGGTGCAATATACACAAAATAACCATGCATTAATATTCCTACCACTTGCCTCCCAGAAAATTAACAAACTATGCAAATACTAATTTCTATACACAACCGTGGGTGGAAAACAAAACACAATAGGTCCAAATTACCTGTAGTTATAGTTTTTCACAACAAAATACAAAGGAGGTCCAATTCTGAGATATTCTGAAACATTACTGAAATAACCCTGCAGAAAGATAAATATGCTATTTGAACACATGCACATAGACAAAAATTCAAAGAAACATGAAGTCTGAGTCAAACTTTAAACCTGAAGATATGAATCTCGAGGAAGAACAATCTCTTGCTCTAAACCAGGTTCAACTCTAGTGCTCAATGCCTTTGTAGTTCAGATATAGATAAAAATAGAGGGCGGAATAAGGAAAGCAATGCATTACAGAAGCACAAATGTATAGTTTAACTACTTTCAAAAACTGTAGAAACATATACAAATACTTACAATGCTAGCAAATGTAAATCCCACAAAAACTGCTATGACAACTATTTTTACACCCCATATACTCAGAATGGGAGCATGAACCTCCTGAAAGGTAAAATGAACAGGCAGCATAAGAAGCTAAGTGCTGATAAGAAAAAAAAGGATAAGAAGCTAAGTATAACTAATTGTCATTGGATTCAAAAGACGTGTAAAAGCACTACAAATGACTAAATAAACTCAAAATTTTGACAAAAGATTCAGTCTTCATTACTAGAAGATTACAAAAATGTTTAAAATGTTAAATTAACATATTAGTCCCTAAATTAACATGATCCCGCCATAACTGATTTTCAACAACACTGAATGTACTTCAACAAGAAAAAACAATGTCAGATATGCTTTCACAGGCATCACCAAACATTATTGTTGACAACGTCATAACTACCTTCATATATCGAGCCAATAAGCCAGGTTTTCTTTGTCCAATGCCTGAGAAATTATAAAAACGCAAACTTCAATGAAAGTGACTGAAACTTCCAATTTTGAAAAGTACGATAATGTTAATCCAAAGACATAGTTACCAAACAGGAAAGAGGAAAAGCTTACGATCAAAATGAAAAAATAAAATAAAAATATGCAGTGATAAACATATAAGTTTCATCTAAGATTAAAATGTAGTCATACCTATATCAGGGTCCGAATGTACTTTTATGCATGGAAAACAGTCAACCCTTTTATCTTCTGCCCGCAGAGAGTCAAGAACTATCAAAGCAACAAAAGCAGTAACTTGCAGGAGAAAGTCCAAAAGAACAGCCAATGCTGTGAATGAAAGTGAGAAGGAAAGCTAAGGATTAGCATTTGACACGAAACAAAAAACTGTAACAGCAGCAAAGGTATAAATTTCCAAGAGGATAAAAATTTACCAGCAAACATGGAAAACACACGGATTGCAGGCATGGAAATAAAACTACCAACTGCAAATGCTAAAACCTCCGAAACACTGGCCAGTGTTATTGATGGTCCAACTTCCACAAGTGCATTGCTTATTCGTTCATCTAAGGGCAACTCCAGTCGTTGTCTTTTTACAGCATGAACTAGTATACACATATTATCAACCCCAACCTAAGAAGATTCAAAAAGAAAAACAGGAAGTGAAGAATGGTAAAAAATATAAGTTGGTAAATTGTAATATGATATACGTATTTAACAGAACCAGTCATTGGGTAATATATTGTTCTGATAGTACACATATTCATTTCTATAAGAAGTTTAATGATCACAGAAATGCACTGTAGCCAATCAAATGACACATTGGAGTAGACAGGGAAGCAATCAATTAAAGAAACGTCCCAGTTTCATTGATGTTGTTCATCTGGCTAGAGCAAAAGAATCATATATTATAGGAAAAGATGCATGATTAATATCATTGTATTCTTAAAGATAATTCTTGGTAGCATTCTATATGGTTGTTTTGTCTCATTTTCCAAAACCAACAATGTGCACTTTACTTCACATTCTTTGGCTCTAAACATTAAGGAAGTCTCACTTTGTTGTCAACTTTTAACTTGATTCCTCGTTTTCTACTCATATTATATAAATGAGAAATTCCTTTCAACATCATGAAACTTGGGTAAACTCATCAAAATAGTGAAAGTTTACATCAATTAATCAAGGAAAATACTATATAGGCTTTTTGTTAATGAAAATCCGATGACACACCGAGTCATGTAAAACATCATATCCAGGTCAATCAAACAAACCTAATTATGAGTAAATAAACAATAACTTCAAGAACATAATAATAATCATCACCACCAACACAAATACCACAAACTAAAAAATAATTATAAATATATGTTTCATAAATAGCCATTATTTTATAACTTTGTAAGAAAAACAAAACTTACAGCTAGGACAAGAAAAGGGATAACTTCCATGATGATCAGAGTAGATTTTACACCAAGGACACTAAAAAATCCAACCGACCCAAGGACAGACAACATAACAAGAATGACTCCAGAAAGACCAAGTAGCACCTGTAATCCAAAATTATTCAATGGATATTAAAATCAGAAATGATTTCCATAAGTAAATACTAATGAAGGATTAGGGAGGAGGAAAGATACAGAAAAAAAAAATAAAGAAATTGAAGGGGAGGAAAGATGGCTTGATATTGTGGTTCAGACAGCACCTTTGAAGAAATATAGAAAAATGAAGGATGCAGTGTATCCCCTAGAGTAAGAGATATATAAGCAAACATCACAAGATAGCTAACCTGCAATAAAATAAGGTACAACATAAGAATTAAACAAATTACACCTACAAAAAGAACTTGTTCAGATAAATCCATAATCATGCCTCACGTAAGAGAAAAATTAAAGTACTAAGGACAAGCATGTGTCAACAATAGAAAGTATAATATTACCAATATAGTAATAGCGTCTGCAGTACTTTCTCTTTTCAACTCTTCTTCAACAGAGCTTTCAGATGAAAAAGCTAGAGTCAAATTTCTTGATTGTACCATTGGTAACAGTTCATCCTATCATAAAGAACACCATAGATGCAGGAAATCAGGAAAACTAGGATTAGTGGTAGAAATAGTAATGTCCTGACTCCATTATACATGACCATATAACATCACAAAGCACAAACAAACATTTAATGCACCTTTGTACTTTCCACAAAGGAAGACCTTGGACCCAGTTATGGGATGTGTAAACTAAACTATAAATGTGAACACTAATACTCATCAGGAATCATACTCGTATGAAGTATTTCCTAGGAATGGATGAAATTGCACCAACCTAAACCAGTTATTTCTGCTGAAGAAATTGGCAATCAAAGCTTTAAAATATACAGTTGACTGTTGACTAGCAAGACGTGATATTAAAATATACACGACACTAACCTTCACCAGCTGAATAAAGGTCTTCTCCCAAGCAATTGCCTTTCTTGTTCCATTACCTTCTTTATCAACGGCATTATTTACTGGATACGTTACAACGAATGCAGATGCCTGTCTTGAATAAATTACATTATGGTTACCATATGTTCAACAGAATCCCAGTCATTCACGACATAGAAGGAAAAAGAGAGTACCCCTGAATAATCATTTCCAGAGAATCCTCCTAATACAGTGCTTGGATCAAGAGGAGCTTTAAATGCACTCATACATAGGTCTGCTGAGGAATAATGCTGAACGAACACAACATTAGAAAATAATAAGGTCATTTTTAAATTATATCATTGACTCCTTTAAAATAAGGAAGTGCATTTTAGATAATAGAGCATTTATAATTATTGTTTAGAAAATCTAGGATTGAGATTTATAATTTTGAAGTCTGCGATATCATAATTTCAACAATTAATATTCTAATCAATGGTATAAAGGATAAAGGTTCTAGATTGCAAGAACGAAAATATACCACTTATTATTCATATCAGACAAAAAAAAGGTCTTTTTCCCCTGATTATTAGTCTTTAAAACTTTCAGAGAGAGATCTGATGCAATATGTAGTGTAAAATGAAGTACAAGTTATCCAATCATGACCATCCACTCCCCCCAAATTCCAGCGAAAAAAAATCAATAACATTCAAAAGGATTTTAAATGACATCCACATCAACGAGATTACCAACCACTGACTTGCGTGATATTAAAATTAAAATTTAGCAGAATGCACAGAGAAGGTATTCCCAGTAGTTGTCATGGTTCTACTTCTATAATTGCTCTATGCAAGAAATTAAAGAATATTTAAATTGCTGAATATGTAAAACAACAGTAGAATATCTAAAACTACAATCAACTTGAAGATGTAAAGTTAAAATTTGGTACCTCGAAACAGTAATTGAGATGGTCAACTCCCCCGTAATTGTCTAAATTTTTGGGATCCATTTTGAAGTACTGTTAATCAGGAGGGGAAAAATTGCTATTCATAATTTTTAAAATGCAAATCATTACAACAAATATGATGAAACATTATAGTTTTGTGGCTGCAAATCAATAACTATACCTGCAGGACACTTTGAGTAGCACAATCTTTGTCTAGTGGCTTCATACATATGTCTTGCAGAGATACCATCGAGCCAGAATAATTAGCACGAATAGCATCAACCTGAAAGCAAAGCCCTCAATGCAACATAATAATCAAAATATTTCAGTAGTACTACAAGATGTAACACATACCTTTTTCTGTATTTCAAACAAAAATTTAATGTTGTCATCTGACACAATTCTTGGTGATGTACTATTTACGTGATCTGGAATTGTTGCCAGTATGAGCTGTAAAAGAAAAGTGGCTGTCTTCATTAAGATAAATTAGCAAAAGTCTAGCCTGAATATTATCTCAAATTGCCTAGTGTTGCAAAATGCAGACTGGTGTTGACTTATTATTGGGAAGACAAAATTGATATCAACATTATAAAAGGAAAAATGATAAACCTCTTAAGAGCGGATTACAATTATACTATTATACAGTTTCATCACCTCCTGCCCTTTTTGATAAAAAAATGCATGTAGGGTAAACCTTTAATAGAGAAAAAGGATTTTTTTCGTTCCTTACAACAAATTTGTCTTTCAGTACATGTTATTCACTGGAAATGCATGTAAGTTGAAAGCAAAATAAATAAGAAATACACATCCTTTTTTTTTCATGAGTGAAGCAAAGAAGTAACTGAATAAAATAAAATTAGCAAAACTTTCACAGGGTGGAGTTGTTGCATATTGTACTGGTAAACAAGCTTATCTTTTAGTACATGCCATCCTCTGAGAATGCATGTAAGGAATCTTAAAGCCAAATAAAATAGAAAGATACATCTTTTTTCCATAAGAGAAAAAAAGAAGTGACTATAAAATAAATAGCAAAACATTCACTGGGAGGAGTTGTTGCATGCTGTACTGATGAAGTAAAGGGGGATCAAAACAAGAACCTGTTCAATTCGGTAAAATGGAGCAAGATGACTGTCAAAAAACTGCTTCTCTTGCGCTGCTTTGCTTCCAGGTCCTACCCAGAGCTAAGAAGTGTAGGAAGTTATTTTTCCAAATCCAAGTAATTTAGAGAAATATATAGTAAGGTAAAAAAATATTATTCGGATACCAAGTAGCCTTGACAGTAAACCATAACACATGATAGCAGTATGTTAAAGCCACTTCTTCCCAGCCTATATATATATTTGCTTATTACATTAAACTTCCAAATTTTAATTGTTCATTTTTCATCTTTATGCTCTAGCAAAACAAATCTTCAATGACACCCTCCCCCCGATTTCCATTTGAATTAAAAATTACAATCAGTCATTAGATTTCTTGATACTCTTATTAGAAAAAATTTCAACCAAAAATTTTCCCCTATTATACAATAGTGGAAACTCAAGTAATGGAGCCAAAAAGAAAAAAAGACCAGCAAAAGAGTTTGCTACATACAAAAGGAGCACTGAAAATCAGAAAATAACAAAACAGTACATTTTTTAACCACAGACAGCTAGTTGCTTAAAAACTTCAGAAGTGAGGAGAAAAAAATTCATTGACTAAATATGGAAATTAATTGCACTTGTATCATTTAACAAAATCTAACAGAAAAAGCTTGTAGAGAAAGATAACAAAATGAGACGGCATTTTAAACAAAAAGAGTAGCAACTATGTGATATTTACCTTCTCAGGTCGTGTCTCAACCTTGAACTGAATTAGACCAACACAGAGGAGAAGAATAATAGCGACAGATGAAGCCAACATCACAATCGGATGTCTAGCTACATACGATCCATATTTCCTATTTGCAAAAGTGAGGTCAGATGACAATCTACTTCAGATGATATATGTTGAAGCATAGGCAGTAACCTGTAAAAATTTGACATATATCCCTGCACTGCAGAGAGCCGGACTTCATTTCTGTTTTCTCGGGCATCTTCCATCATCTTATAATCAAGATCAGTTAAAACAAAGTCAGAATTGGAGAAACATGCATAAGGAAAAGAAACAAAACTTTTCCTTTTAAGTTGAAAAAAGAAAGGAAAGACAAACATGCTAAGATTAAAAAGTAGCATACTAACATGAATCTGCATTGGGAGGTTCTCATCCTTCTCCCTGTTACGAGTATACAGTGCACCGTCACTAATGACATTAGACACTGATTTAGTTCTGTATGTAGGTTTCCTTTCTCTTATCCGATGATACAGTCCCCAACCCAAGAACACACAAATCAGTATAATGTACAAGACTGCCAAAATAAAGTCAACACATTTCACCTACAAATGCCAAAGGTAAAACCACGGTAGTCAGCAGCCTCCACAAACCCCAATTTATTCATCATTATGAACAGCAAGCAAATACATCTGTAAATACCACAATCATTATAATATGCTAGCTTACCACTAAAGTCCCAACTTTCACGGAGCATGAATCCTTCTTACTGGTGGTAGTTGAAGATGAAACGGAGCATACTGAAGATGAAGGGCAGTCACCACAAGAACAGCCAAGAGAAATATCTCCACACGAATAAGTTGAAACATTCATAGGTTTCATGCCAGATGACTCAATTGCATTTGACCTGAATGTAATTGCATATGGTGAACCAAGACCATGAGGGGCTGCTTTTCTACCAATAAAAGCAAACCAATCTGGCAAAAGTATTCTCAGTATAAGCATCAAACTTTCAAGCAATGAACTAAAAAATAACTTTACACAACTAATTCCATGTCAAAAGGAAGATTTACGTTTGCTATGCTGCTAGTATCACATATCAGTCAAATTACCGTAATGATAGTCATACAAGTTTGTTTTTGCATAGACAGGGCTATAAGAGAATATCAAATTATGTTTAAGAGGAAAATCCTGCAAAAACCTCGAAGAAAATAAAATATAACAAATAACAAAAGCAAATGCACTCTACTACAAGTAAGATGCAAAGTTTGTTTCCACCATTGCATGTATGCTAGAGATACAAAAGAAGACAAAAAATCACAAACCAATAACCCTAATGCATCTATGCATGTCACTTTAGGAGAGGTCCTGCACATGTATACAAAAAGCATTATACAAGTCAATTTCAGTGACAGGCTTGATCATCCAAAGTTCAGAAGAACTATCCCCTCCTTCCCATTTGTTGCCATGCTTTAGAATTTCAAAGTTAAATTAATTTATTTTTCTCAACTTTACCCTTACATAAAAACGCTCTGAATTATTTTAAATTTATTTGTTTATGTTTATAAGCAAGTGGAATGCATAGAGAACACCATAATTATTTACACCACTATGGAAAAAAAAATAGTGAGAAACATGAATTGGACAATTTGGTGGGAAATACTATAGTAAACAAAATGGTGGCAGGTAGTAGAAATTTTAGAGTATTAATTCATTTTTACTTAAGACACATGTTATGAAATAAGGGTTTTTAGTTGAAATTTACATGTACTAAGTATATCTTAATCCAAGTGCAACAACCTTAAACATGAAAAGAAATGGGAAGAGGGGAGTAATATATTTCTACGTTTCTACAATTCAACAATGTGGTCTGAAATCATAGACATGACATGAGTAAAGAGAAACAATACTTAGTTAGACTTAAAAGTACAATACCTTTAAAATTCTGAGCACCAGCACCAATGAACTGTAGAGCTCGAGAATTCATAGTGCCAAACTTTACCTCTTTGCATGATTCATATAACCCTTCACCATAAGCATCAGCTATTAAATAATCAATCCCACCCACTGTCAAATTACCATCAACCTGTAAGTTATAATAGTTGGAGTCTATTAGTAACATTGGCATGGTAAAGGAAACACGGTAGCAAGCTATGATTTGCATCCAAGATAATGACAATAGTAATATACAAGAACAACAACATGAAATAGGCTTTTTTTTTTATAAATTTCTTTTGGTAAAAAGATTGATAAATAACAAAACTGAACATACAAAAGTACAACACTTGGAATGTGTACAATCTTACATTGTCAACTGAGGTCACATTGATGAATAAACTCTGGTTCGGAGAACACGTAAGCTCACAAAACAGATTCAAAAAGTTTCTTAAGCATGCTGGACAACCTACAAGAAAAGGAATGGCCTGCCATAATGTACAATGTGTTAAAGGCGTGTTGCACAGCATTTCAAAATTTTGTGGCAATATTAACTAGAAAGATAAAGACATGGTATAAGGCAGACTATGACTAGTCCAAACATTAGTTTCCATAATTCCATAAAAATCTTTGAAAACAGAGAGGCGGAAAGATAAAAGATAGAAGATTGACCTGTTGGACCTGTGTCTTTAATGTGTCAAACTGAGCTTCTGTACAACAAACGTTCCCCGTAATAGTTGGACACAAACTTTGGATCTTCGATGAGAACAAATCATCTGGCTGGGAAAAGAGACAGAGATAAAGGGTTGACCAGATCATGACAAAATTAAATCTTTAAAAGTTCAAACCAGATGATGTGATGCAACTTTACCTTTATGTAATAAAAGAAATCAAAAAGTGCAATATCAAATATCATATCACAGACTAAAAATCTAAATGCAAAAAAAAAAATCAAGAAAATAAATCTTTTGGAGAAAAAAATATAGGACAGATGGATGAACATTACTCAGAAATACCTTAACAGCCGGGGAACCAAATGGACAATTCACTACTTTACCGTCACTGCGTGTTCCACAAATGTCATACATTGCACAGTAATCCTGGGAATGCTTTTCCCTGTATAAGAACAAATGGAAATGAAGTTTTCGCCGCTTTCAGATAGAAAAACACGGGCAGTCAATTCCTGTCTTGTAACTACGTTCATCTAATGTATTGTAGAATTACAGAAAATTACGAAAAAGAGGATCTATGTACTGTAGATAGACAAACAAACAGGATTTTAAAATTGAAGCGACACAGTCAAGACACAGTCAAGAAACACTACCCCGCTGTGTTGGCATTGGAGGTCAAAAGAAGTCTTGTGGACAAGTTGTCGGCTTCAACCGAAGATGAAATTGAAACGAACTGCAAAACACGATCCACAAAAGTTAGCTATCCGACCAAACCAGGTAACCAGTTCTCTTACTTCCAAATCAACTTCAAGCCAGTAAAGCAGCGAACACAGTCTGAGCCGCGTGATAAAAAAGACCATGCCGTAATCAACAATCAACAAAGAACCGTTCTCTTCTTACTCACAGCGTTCGCTTCTTACTCAAGAACATTTTCAAAATCTTGAAGCAAATTCTTGGTAAAGAATTCTTTCATCTTTATTTAAATTTTCTCATCAACGAGACAGAGTATAAAAAGAAATTCAAGAAACACAGACGCATAGACAAAACATGAATTGCATCCTCCGAATCTGGGAAATGATGACCAACTCGGCACATAATTGCAATTGAAGAAGGTCGGTAACGAATGAAGGAAGGAAAAATGCAAAAGGTGTGAGAGAGTGGGGAAAAAATTGCCTGTAACAGAACTAATAAGGTGAAGAATCCTCGGCGAAGGTCCATAACAACCAGTAGCCGCTGGCAACAGCACTTCTCGGTTGACAGAGATGAAAGAGTGAGTGAGCTTGAAACCTGAAACCGTTTGCGGTTGTGGCACACTGAGAGTCAAAAACCGCATTTATAAGATTACAGAGTGGCAACTCATGTGTGTGACCAAGACTCGGTGTTTCTCGCGCGTGATGCAGCCTACTCTGCTTATATATATCTAGGGTGTTAATGTTTGAATTACGGATTTTTTTCTCAACCCCCATCAACCTCGTCATTTAACATTGTCCTTTTGATTACTGTTACTAAAACAATTCAAAGGGAAATTGTACATTTATATATCTCGACTTTTCTAACCTATTCAACGTTTAATCAAAATTTAATTATTTTATTTTTTAAGTAGTTTTCTTAATTTATTTCATGATTTAAAATAAAAATAAAATTTTATTAGTGTTAAGTAAGTATAATAGAATAAAAAATAAAGTGTAAGTATATCATCACGTCAATTTTAAATGCGTCTATCTATGTTTTCATAGATTTAAATGGGTCTGTTAAAAAGATTGAATTTATCATATATTTCTGTTATTTAAAATATTACTTAAGTATTGTATCTAAATTTCATACATGCATGTATCTATTAGGAATTTATGATGTTTTTTGTTTATTTTTAAATTTGTTTTATCATTTGTGGTTGTAATGCATGTATAATGCATAAAATATTTGATACTCATTCTGTCCATTTTAGATAAGTTATTTAATGTCATTGTTGAGTATTGAATTTAATACATATTGGTAATTAATCCATCATAATTATTTTTATATGATATTCATTTTAAATATACAAATGTATTATATATTGTAAATATTGTAATTAAATAATAATGAAAATATGTTTACACCTTCTAAATATAAATGTGTGTACATACTATTTATTGTAATATATATTATTGCTATATATTAAATATAATATATAATAATAAAACAACTATATAGAGCTCAGGTTTGAATTGGTAAAATAAAATTCAATTTTTTTTTTTATTTTTTTTAAAATGTGAATTGAATTAAATTTAACTTACATAACGTATGGATTAAACTAGTTTGAACCGTGTTAATGATAATTTATTAATAACCATACTTTATTAGTACTTTTATTATTTTTTTAATAAATTTTTATTATAAATATATATATATATATATATTAATTTTTAGTTACTATCTTTTATAATAATATTTTAAAAATAAGTAAATATTTTGTTATTAATATCAAATAGAGTCAATTTACTTTTATTTATTATAATAAATATATAAAATATATGGTGAGTTTTCCCGTTCATACTCTCAATACCTTAATAAATTTATATATAAGAAACCGCTAGCATTTTTTAATAAATGTAAGAGTGTTAGTATTTATTAGCACTAATAAATAACAGTTGTATGTAACAGTTTTTTTACAAAGATTAAAATCAGAAATAAAAGTTATTTAATATTTTTACACGAAAATAACTTATATGTGGAAGAAACCCTGTCACTTTTCCCTATAACGATCAAGTATATAAACCGCGATATGTAAAAGGATCTTAGTAATTAAAATAAGTAGTGCTTGAAAAAGTTAACATGATTTTTGCATAAGATTAAACGTTGATTATTAATTTACAAGTATGACTATGTTAAACATTTTTGCAACATTTTACTGTCTCACTAAATTTTTTGTTGGTTATTGCTATTATATTAGAAAATGGAAATGCAAATCAGGAAATAATCCCCATATGTGTCATTAATCGGTGTCTTTTTATCGATGTAATGTTATGTTTGTTTGACTTATAAAAAAACATAGCATATGTAATTTTGTTTGCTTGACTTATTATTTGACTTATTATCGATCCAACGGTATGAGTTACCTTCTTGATATAAATATTTGATATAAATATTGTAATTTAAAAATAATGAAAAAAGCTATTAATAATTAAATCAAGGACTTATGAGGGGTGACATTCAAATATATGAAGACATGTGTCCTTTTCAATGAATAATTTCAACTTTAAAATGAATTTTTTTCCTTTTTTTTAGAATATGTAATGTAACTGTTTATACAAGTTTAGATTAAACATCTTAAAATAAACAAATAATAATAAATATGTAGCATCAAAGGTTATAAAAAATTATTAAAAATTCTCCATTTGTTTAAAAGAAATATTTTGTTCAGAAAACGAAATTTCTTGATCTATAAAATATGGAAAAAAAATTCTTCGTCATCTTGAATACAACCGATGCTAGGTTATGGTTTTGATCAAATGTTTCACCAGGACATTTGTTTCATTCAAATAGACAACGAGAATTTCTAAAATCTTGTAATTTTCATGATAAAAAAATAAAAATTAGAGTAGCTTATAAAAACTTCCCATTAGAGCCAAACTTGCCAAAATTTGAATATGCATTGTTTAAAAATAATGTGGCACGAATAATTTCATTAAAACTTTGGAATTTGAAATTCTAATATTGGATTTTTGTCACATGTGAAAAAAAAAATTGTCACCTTTTTTCTATGTTTGTTGTCCAAAATTGAAATATTATTATAATCGAGGAAAATGTTTTTATGTTGGTTGCTTTAGGCTATGATCAATTGATGTAATATTTTGTTCGTACAGCATATGGTTAGTCTTCTTTGGTGTGCATTTGTGTTGAGTTTTAATTTTATTGATAAATTGAATACATAAATGATTATGAGGAGATTTTCCATAAAGGAATTAGACCTTTTCAATTTAAAATAAATAAATAAATAAAATGTTTGAAGGTGTATGAACTAAATTATTTTAGTCTATAAAGAAAAACTTTAAAAGTTATGATTTAGTCCCTAAAAACAAATATTTTGAATTGTTCAAAATAATAGATGTTAAATTATTTTAGTCTATATAAGTAAATATCTTAAATAATTTAAAACTATAGGAACTAAATTATAGAAAACAAACTACATATTTGACTCTAAAACTTAATTATAAAAAGTAAAAATTAAGTAATAATTTTGCACATATTAAAACTATTAAAGGGTCATGTAAACCAATGTTTTAGGGTCACTAGTTTAAAATAATTAATAAATATTGAATTTTATAAAAAAATATGTTTAATTGTGATATTAATTCAATTCTAACTTCAATAATTATATATTTAAAATAATTAAATATAGTAAAACTTAACGTCATTGGATGTAATGTTTCTCTGCTATTAATATTGATAAGTGAAATTTTATAGTTAACTTTTTTATTCATCCTCAGTTTATCTTTTTATTTTATTTGTAAGTATGTAGTAAAATCATGACATTTTAGATTTAATAAAAATAAATGTTATAGAAATATTTTTCCAAATATACTTTTACTAGTGAGATAATCAAAATAACCTCTAAAAGTAAAATAAATTAAAAAAAAATAAAAAATGTGAAATAATGATGACCTGTAATGAGAAATTTTTATATTATTAAATATAAAATTAATTTATAAAATAAAATTATTTAATTATTTTTGCGTCATTTTCAATTACTGTATAGAGTTCTAAATTTAATTTGAATCTTATTATATTATATTTTTTAAACTAAAATATTGTTATAATATTCATATTTTTAATGTAATTTTATTTAAATATGTTACGTTAAAATTATTTTGTTAAAATTATTTTATTGCTTAAATATTATATAACATATTTTATACAAATAAAAAAATTATTAATTACATTTATATAATATTTTTATATATTTTTATCCTCTAAACAAATTAAAATATATTAATATTTATTGATCATAATTTATTTAATTTTTATAAACTTTATGTTTATTAGTTATATCTAAATCGGTCTTTTTAGGATATTGATTAGTATTTTTCCTTATTGAAAATACTTTAATTCATAATTCATGATATTACATCGTCTTAATTAAATTATAGATGAAATGATAATTATTTTATTGTTTTTAGGGGTAATTAATTAATATTTTGTATTTATTTCAATAATTTTGTTTTTATTTGATTTGTGTTATATATATTGAACGTACATTAATATATTTATTTGAGATTTATTACAAAATAGTTAAATATTAATAATTATTTGTACAGTTTTAATATCAAATCTGATAGAATTTTAGTTTGTGAGAAATTTAAGTGTGAAAACAAAAGTGTTATTTTGAATTACATGGACATAAAGACAAATACTCAGAATCCCATTATCTTTAAGGGTTGATTATTGGATGTGATGTTAATATATATATATATATATATATATATATATATATATATATATATATATATATATATATATATATATATAGATATTTATATATATTTATATATTTTATTATTTTTAATATGTT
>Ga0214544_1000069_pt1 | contig 125118 bp, 60 predicted proteins | sample CNSS3metaG_FD_160074 | JGI IMG/M metagenome (GOLD analysis project Ga0214544, IMG submission 160074) | Root nodule microbial communities from cowpea collected in UCLA plant growth center, Los Angeles, California, USA - CNSS3 | ecosystem: Host-associated > Plants > Roots > Nodule | place: USA...
AGTTTAGGTTAGGTTATGAAATTGGGAGTGTGGAGGGGTTCGGGGATTGAGCAACGACAGCAGAAAAAGTTGCGTCCAAGTGTTGGTGTGAGACGGAGCGGGAGCGGGAGAGGGAGAGGGAGAGGGAGAGGGATTCGGGTTAGGGTTTCTCGTTGGGAGGGGTTTTGGGGTTTCTGGACCGATTGGTGGGAAAACGTGGAGAAGAGGTGTGTGTGGTGCGGGTCTGTGTGTGTGCGGGAAGAAGGAGCGCAGAGGGGTTTGAGGGCGCTTTGGAGAAATGGAGAAGCGGTGGAGCAGTGAAAGACTTTTCAAAAAAGAAAAAAGAAATGCGCAGACTGGTGTTGGATGAAAGTGGCAACGGGCTGTGACCACGCACGTATAAGAAAAATGACTCTTCCTGCACCCAATTTAATTTTTCAATTAAAAATTAAAAATTTTAAATCTGATTTCCGTTGCCACGTAAGCTGGTCATCAAAGTGGTAATTTTGGAGTGTCATTCTATCATTATTCTTTCCGAAATAGATAATAAAATAAAATGAAATTAATTTCACTTGGGAGTGACTGAAAGAAGATGGCAGCGGTGCGGCTGGTGGCGTTGCGGCTGCGCGTGGTTCCGGTGGCGGCATACCTCCTTCGAAACGCCGTCGTTATGGGCGGAGACCTTCGCAGCAGCACCAACACGAGCATGAGCGGAATGGCTGGGAAGAGGATGAGCTCTGGTTCGGGATGGTTGATGGGCGGAGCATTGAAGTTACCGAAAATTGTGAAAGCCGGAGAGCCGGTTCTGCACGAACGAGCCAAAGAAGTTGAGGCGTCGGAGATGAAATCCGAGAGAGTGCAGAAGATCATCGACGACATGATCCGCGTCATGCGAAAGGCACCTGGAGTTGGCCTCGCTGCTCCACAGATTGGAATTCCTCTTAGGGTTTCTATCGTATCATTTTCTGGAGTAATAGTACTTAGCTATACAATCGTATCAAAATATATGATTTATTTTATGTGTTTGTGTGCAGATAATTGTTTTGGAAGATAAAGAAGAATATATGGGTTATGACGATGGGGAAACACTCAAAGAACAAGATAGAAGACCTTTTCATCTTTTGGTATGTCTATGTCTGTCTTCATCCCCAATGTTATTCAATGCAAAAACAGGAGAGAACTATTCGATTCAATTTCACACTTTTTCCCTTGGCATCGTAATAGGCATATTCATTCAGATATGTTGATTTGAAGTAGGTGATATTGAATCCTAAGCTCAAGAAGAAGTCCAATAGGACTGCACTCTTTTTTGAAGGATGCTTGAGGTGTGTCTATACCTAGTTAACAATTCTTTCACCCTTTCTTTTCCTCTTATCATACATTACTTGTTTTTCCACAAGTTTCAATCATTCAGTGGCATATGCGTTTGTGTTTTTACTTTTAGGAATTCTGCATTGAGAAATGCTGGTTACATACTTTGTTATATACTCTTGTTTGAACTCACTCTTTATTATTGATTTCAAATTTATTTCAAATTACTAAATTTTGAACTTCTTACTTTGTTATTATACTCTTGTTTGTCCTATTGTAAATATGCCTCGTTTTCAGTAAGATTGTCCTCCAACCTGATTGGATCCAAATGAATTTGTTGATTAATGATTGCTGAGGTAACAGCTAATTCACAATATAAAAATTCTGGATCGCGTGTTTTATGTGATAGTTTGTCTAGCATGTATGTCATCTGTAACAACGTTTTGCAGTGTTTCTGGGTACGCTGTGGTAGAACGATACCTTGATGTTGAGGTTGAAGGTTTTGATCGTCACGGGGAACCCGTAAAAATAAATGCTACTGGTTGGCAGGCTCGGATTTTACAGCATGAGTGTGATCACTTGGATGGAACACTGTATGTTGATAAGATGGTACCTAGAACTTTCAGAGTTCCAGAAAACAGTTCTAAGCCTCTTGCCCGTGGCTGCCCAAAACTTGGCCCTCGCTAACGCAGTTGCTTGCCGGAGCTTGAAGTTGAAACAGCTTTTTATGAGCTCATCAACACAAATTTCATGTGCATGTCAGTGAAAAGTTGTCACTAATAGATCTTAGCATGTAGTCCAGATGCATTGAGTTAGAAATATTTAGAGTTTGGGAGTAACTAAGTTTCACTCACTTTTCAGTGTTATAATTGAATTTTGCCTTTCTGTTTGATCAGTTCACTTCATACAAGTTTCAATATCATGATATTGATTATACAACGAATCTTCTGGGGTATATACCATAAACATGCTAGGTGTTTTTGTTTTGAGATATAAAGTTGTATGTTTATTATTAGTCTATTCAAGTGGTCTCCTTTTACCATTTATGTGCTGCTGAAGAAGTCATCTTCTACTGTATGTAAATGGTAGAAAAGTTAATATCAATATAAAGAAATATCATGCAAATGGAGTTTAACATTTTTCTTTATGTGTATTTGTTTTTGCCTTATCAGAGAGCATAATTCTGATGCTCAGAGATTACTCAACACTTTTAAAACGTGTAATTGGAATTTGACAAAAAAGACCAGAGAATCATGATATGGATATGTCTTCCCCTATAGACAATGGCTTCAAAATAGTTAAACTAAATCATTTGTTCAATAATATAATATTTTTTGGTTATGCTTATTCTATGATTTTAAATTTTATGAACCAGTTTTAAAATGTGAATATTGAGTTGGAAATATGTAAAGTGGCATATGATATGCTTGCTAACAATGATTATTTCATCTGAACATAAATCTGGACTTCAAAACCTTCAAAATGGATCAAAAGTGATCATATCTACCTTCCCTTTAAACGATAGAGTACAAACTAATTTCTAAGGAACTCGCATACTCATTTTATTCTACACGTAAATACCTTTAATCTGTATACCTTCAATTCAAACGGAATGAATAGCATGGTTTGACTCTACGAAGATATTTTGTCTAATAAAATCATCACTGGTTGAGAAACAAGTAGGAGGATACAAGAAACCCCGAGCAGAACCGTGAGCTTGCCAGCAGAAAGAGTTAGTATTTTCTCCAAAGCATGATACAAGAAAAATATTTTCAAGATATAGATCTTCACATGGAGAAACGTCACTGCAAGCAAATTTAATTGCTTCTTCAGAGGCTGAAGTTCCTTGTATATCAATGAATGATATATTCTCCACGCTAACAGCCGAAGTCTGTAATTTGATACATGAAATTACATTCTTGCAGCATATTTGAGCTTCAGCATAGGTTACTACAAATTCCATACCTGGTTTTCACATGGATGTTGCGAATCACAGTAGTATTGATCTATTATTATTGGATTGGACACATTTTCCATCAATATATTCTGGAAGGTGATCTTGGAGGCCAAACCAGTACCACCCTGACGAAAATTTGACAGAAGACAATCAATGTGTACATTGCTGGGTGACTATAGAAATGAAAGTGCTACAGTTGTCAAGAAACTCACCTGCCAAGTTTTGATCCTCAACCCATTATCTGTGTTGTAAAGGTAAGCTCCCTCCACAATTACATTTTGCACACTCTCCCATTTATTTGATTTTCCCAAGCTACCGATGCTGGAAAAAATAGGTTCCAGGATCCGTTAAAACAATTGTACCACTTAATGTCTTGAGAATTGAAAAGTGAAAGTTACTTTCACCTTATCCCATGTCCAGGACCACAATATATGTTTTTGATCCAGACCCGTGAAGAATTTCTAACTATTGAAATGCAGTCATCACCTGAAATTGAAAATAATGAACAGAATTATTTTGCTTTTGGTATATCATTTGACCACTAAAGTTTATTCTGGAAGATAATGCAAATGATGAAAGTATTCATTGCATTTAGACTTGGCTTTCGTCCAAATTCTGCAACATGCATGGTTTTTCACAATTACATTTTGCCTGTTATTTTTCATGTTTTGCTTCTTTTTTCTTCTGAATTTTGTTGTCTCTTAACAATAAAGCAAACTTGGTACGATGTTATTGAAAGGCTATATATCCTGAAAGTAACAAGTAAGAATTGACATGCAAACCATTAACTTCAGACAGCTTTCAGCACCAACGAAGAAAAAAAAAATCCAGACATCTTCACAATCCATGTCAACCAAAAGCTTATCAGATAATTACTTTGTTCTTTCATTTCTTTATTACCATAGGGTTTCAAAACCATTTAAACTAGTGTCATTCTGCTTAACTTGATCTTTATTAACATGAGGCATATGCATGTGTTCTGTAACGTGGCTAATTATTTAACAATTATATGACAATCGCTATTTGAAGGTAAAAAACATATATAAATTACCGTTGAAACCATAATATCATTCAAGCCTAAAATGACACTTGGTTGAAAATAACTGTACAGCAGCAGTACCTGTTCTAATTACACTATCCCTGACCTGCACTCCCTTTGTTGCACTAATATGGATTCCATCAGTATTAGGGCTGGAAGCAGGTGCTAATACTTTGAGATGGGATGCAACAACCCGCATACAGTTAGTGAACGACAAGTGCATTTGTTGGCTATTTATCAGCATAAGATTTCTAATTTTTAGATCCTTGCATCTATGAAAAGTCAGAGCCTGCAGTGTCAATGTTGTTTCATATTCAGCTAATATAAAACACATAGCAAATATCAGATGAGGGAAAACGATCTGGTTTGCTCCATATATTTGAAGCGCCACTAACCGTTGGACCAGGATGACATGGCTGCGAAAGGACATTTTGAAGCCACTTTAGTTACACAGTTGATTAAACTTGAAGAAAAAATATTAATTTAAGCTTTTCAGGAAGCAATACATTTGTGGAGTTGATCTTGCAAGATCTGGCCCACCATTCCTCTCCCATTCCATTGACACTCCCTCCACCATCAACAGTGAGGTGATTCACCCCATGGAAGTAAAGCCATTTTCGCTGATTCAAACCAAGCCACACCTCAGGATCTTGAGGTGCAACTATTGTACCTGATATCTATAACAAATTTGAAAATTAATAGTGAATATTTTCTGTAAAATCACACCTCATTCAAGAACTGAAAAGGAGAAGATGACAAGAATTTTCTTCAACATGTGAGAGTTTTGACTCTGTGAGCGTACCGTCAAAATAATCTTAGATCGACAAGGCCCACCAATGTCCACTGGATAGATAAGAAAAGTTTCCCCAGATGGAAAAACAAGATTTACAAATCCAGCGAGAGAACATGCGATTCCCCAAGCCCCCAGGAAGGCCTGAAAAGAGAAATAAATAGACAAAGTCACGGGGACATTCCTAATCCTACCTGGTCCGTTCAGACAAATTATCAAACATTTCATGGGCTATTATGAAATCTACTATAACCTGGCCGCAAGACTTGAATCTGAATACTTCAGTTTTAAGCAAAAGAATCATCCAAATTACCCTCCTCCTTGATTCACACTCTAAATAAACATTATTAAGCACATCGGTTCACTATATGTAACTGATTTCTCTGTTGCAGAAAGTATTTGCTTACTATGTAAACTCAGAAATTACAAAATAGAAGGAATCAATTACCTCAGTGTCATTGTGAATACCATCGCCTTTCGCACCATAATCACCGACATAAAGAACCCATTTGGATCTAGTTCGGGTTCTTCTCCACCTGGAACGTGGGTACTGGATCACAGAATCAAACCCTTCTGCACGAGTGAGATATGGAGTGACAAGTACATTTACATGAATGAATATAATGACAAACGCCCAACTGAAACAATATCTGAGATTCTTCATTTTCTGTCAGATTCCGACCATCGACAGGTTTCGTGACAGAATCTTATGTTGCTGGTTCAACATGAACAACTAGTGACAGAAACACCATTTGAACACACTGCACACTACTACAACGTCAGTGGCGATGTTTCTATTCATCAAACCATAACCGAACCCTTTTTCTCTTTACATGTGCATGCAATATAATTTTTGTCAAAAATAAATGTCACATTCATGTTGCAAAATTTAACTATTTTAGCATAGAATTTATCTCTCTTGTTAATCTAATACTTGCAAGACCCGAAATTTCCTTCTCTTGTACCCTTCTTTCCTTACTACAATAACTGCATCCAAATGTTAAAGAATTTCGCGCTATGTCGTTTGTTCACTCTCTTTACTCTTGTTTTCTTCTTGCTTTGGGCCTAAATCAGTAAAACTTTTGCATCAAAAAAATTTCATGGCCATTATTATTAAAAAAAATAGAAGTAAAAATTTGAAAGTTCGTTTTTTACATGGACGGAACTGGCACTCAAAATCAGTGGAACAAAATTATAAAATTATAGAAATAAATATATAAAATTGGGAGACAAAATAACCTTTTTTTAGTAATAACAAACATGTATTGCTAGATTGACACATCATTCTGGACTTGGTATGAACTTTTACCTCTTCATGATATGAATTTGAATATTCTTAACACGATTTTTTTTTTTTTAATGAACAAACCTTCAAGTGTGTTCCTTCAAGTCTAGGAATTAATAAAGTAATTATAACTAAATTAGTTTGTATAATTTTTATAGTCCTCTATTGATACTCTTCATCATATCATTAAGTATTAATGATTATTCGTGGTGCCATTTATTTTTTCTAATTTACTTACGGGGATAAACTTTTACAGAATTACTCAACAGAACTTAACAAACAATAACTTTATATTTTCTAGTTGAAGTCGTATTTGTAAATAAGATTTTATTTTTTTCTTGCTAATTATTATTTTTTTATCTGAAAACGAGAATCTACTCTTTTTTTTAATTGAAATTGTGCTTAAAACACAATTTTAATAAAAGAAATCGTGTTTAGGAAATATAATTTTAATTTAGTTAAAGAACAACAATATTTTTAAAATTTTATGTACTTTGATAAATCACGAAAGAAAATAAACTTAAATTATCTCACAAATAAAGATGATTCTACTCTCCCCTAGCTTAACAACTTACCCAGTTATATCGGTGTTTTAACTGTTATTGGACTTTCTTGTGAAAATATCACATCTGAGAAATTATATATGCTCCTAAGGTGCATATCAATTATTTTTTGTTTCGATTCTAAGTATATGAAAATGAGTTTTAAAGACGAATCCTACTTCTCAGAGATGTTTTTTTAAGATAAAATTATAACTTCAAATATTTTCTCAATATACTTGGAATAGGAACATTTTTAATTATTATCTTATGTAACTAGTATTATTTATTAATTTTTGTCTACTTAATTAGTAATTTTGTCACAAGACATATGTTGTATCTATATATTTTTTTACTCAATTGAATTTATGTTTTTATTTTTAACATAGTCTATGTGATATTTTATGTTAAATCAACATTAACACTTTGTAATGTGTAAGTGTGCGAATCTTTGATTTTCTTTTCTTCTTTTTATTTTCTCCTCCAAACTTCCAACACCTTCATTTATCATTTATAAGGAACCGGCTCATCTCATTTTATATTCCTAAATATCACTAAAAAATCTCCTTAAACACTTCATATACATCAATTATGAACTCAAATTTCAAATAGGTAATAACCAACAACATCATTAATAAAAATATTTAACTACAATCAAAGTTTGAACAACAATCAAAAATCATAAACCCCAAGGAAGTCGGAGAGAAACAAGAAAAGGGTGGTAAGCTATGATACACGAATACTTCAACTTGGATCACGTATTCGTGTCCGACACGTATCGTGTTACTTTAGGATACTTTAACAATAATTATCAATGAAGTATCTACTTTATAAAGTCATAATACACTACGATAAAATCTTTGAATAGTGAACAATTTTAATGATAAAAAATAATTAGTCACTATATTGATAATTAAAATAGTTCTAAAAAATTATAATTAGTCTCTAAATTGATAATTAAAATAATTTCAATTATGAATTGGTTTTTAAATTGGTCACTAACATTAGCTACCAGTTTTTGACTACTAAAATAATTGTTCTCTAATTAAAATTTTTGGATTCACACATTAATAATCATATATTTATTATATTTGTAAAATTATTGTACATTTTTCAATATTTATATATAGTGTATCTATCACGTATCGTATCCTATTATTTTGAAAATAAATGTATCAGCGTATCGGATACATATCATATTCGATACACATATCGTATCTGTGCATCATAGGTAGAAGAGGCAAAAAAAAAATAGGAAAAAATGATGGGTGGAAAAGAGAAAGAAAGGGAAAAATGGTGGTAGGAGAAAATAACATAAAAAACAAGAGAGATTTCAAAAATAAAATATAATTCAAATTTTTTACCCGTGACACTTAACAAATAACTTTAACTTCAATCTAACAAAAGAGTTAATATTGTCTCTATCTAAAAATAATAGTCTCGATTAATATTAAAACAAAAACAAATGAATTATAGATTTAGAACTAAGGTACTAATTAAACTTTTAGTTTTTATCATTTTAATCTCTAAAATATTAAAAAGAGTATTGAATGGTGGGTTTGAGATGATGACCCAATCTCCACGGATATATAAGCTTGAGTGAATGGCCACCGTAAAATTTGGGCTTCATATCATATTGAAGCAAGTGTTGTGTGTTTGTTTGGAATGTGTCCCAATAGATACCAAAATCTAACGCATAGATAATAAATGAGTGCCTATCTAATACTTTCCACCTTTAGTGGACACCTCTTCACGCATAATACGCCAAGAAAAAAAAAAGATAGAATGAATAATTTATATTTTGGTTAAATATGTTTTTGGTCCCTTAACTTTTAGTGAATTTTAAAATTAGTCAATTTTGAAACTTTTGATCAATTTAGTAATTTATCTTTCGAAATATGTGGATTTAGTCTTATTAATCAAATTTTGTTAGATTTATTTGATATTTCGTATTGTACTGCATTTCATGATTGTATTTGAGTTGTTTATAATATTTGACACATTTTTACTTTAATGATAAATCAAATACTATTATGAAACACACTTCAAATGTCAAATAAACTTAACAAAATTTGATTAAAATAACCAAATTCACGTATTTTGAATAATGAATGACTAAATTGGTCAAAAGCTTCAAAATTGACTAATTCCAAAATTCACTGAAAGTTAAGGGACCAAAAACATATTTAACCTTTTATACTTTTATGTTATAAAAATTTTAATAATGAAAATTTGTGTTATTAAATCAATTAATTAAATAAAGTATTAAAAAATGAAAGTGAGAATAACATGAATAATGTTTTGTTGCAATTAGTTTTGGGATAATATATAGTTATTTTCTTAAAGCTCTCTAAAAATATTATTTAACCCAAATAAGTTACGTTAGATTTACAGAAATAGTTTGAGTGGGGAGATACAACACTAATGAGACCACATAAGACATTCATATCACTCTCAATCCAAAACCTTAAGACAATAGATTGATGGATCGTGTTTTACTTTCTCATTTCTAACTAATGTGAGATTTAGACTCAAAGTTAGATTTCTAACAAGTTAAACTAAACCTACTCATTATTTTAACCCCATTTCATAAATTGCAGAAAAATTATGTTGTTAAAAACTCAATTCTTGTATTTATAAGGATAGATAGAATTAATTTACAGGAAAATTGAGTTAGAACTCAATTCCCTCGTTTAAAATTCTTAGCAAACTTTGTATAACTATATCTAAAGTTATTTAATATATAAAACAACATTCTATATTAATATAAACACAAAAATTCCTCGTACGATTACTCAATTAGATATCATTACTTTACTAGGAAAGAAAAAAAAAAACAGAGCAGGACAACAACTACTTAAAAGTTAAAGTACTGTAATGATTTGTCAATCTATGATTAACATTAATTTTGTTTCAAAATATTTAGTAGGTTTATATTATTTAGGTGTTGAGATCAAGAAAATTTGAATATCTTTTGTTTTTTTCTAATTCTTTGAAAGATAGTTGAAGAACAAAATTTTACATGAGCAGATTTTGAAACTGATAATATTTCATATACGGCAATAAAACAATCTAATATTTTATATTTATAGTAATGATTTAATACTTTTTTATTTAACGTGGTTTTTGTTATTAATTAAAGTTGTTTAGAGATGATGAATTAAAGTTTATAAATACAATTAGCCATTCTTTTTACGCATTCTCTTTACCCGTTTATTATTAAATCTCAAAGATAAAATAAGAGGAGCGATATTAATGTTGACCTAACATAAAAAATCATTTTTTTAAAATTTAAAGACCACATTAAATAAAAAATATTGAAATCACAAAAATAAATAAATAAAATATTAAATACTACAAAATATAAATTGATATATTTGTCGTATTTGTTTCCTCATTATCCTGTAGTTTGCAATTTGCTGTCATAGCTAACATAATCATTAAAATATCCCGTTTTTGAGATTTGCTTTGTATAAAGATAACTTAATCACAATCAATACGCATTCCCATATAAAGATTATATCACTATTCGACCCAATAAAAATGTTAATCTATTTTTTTACCCATTTTAATTTATTATTTTAATCACTATTAAATCATCACATTATTCAAAAAATATTAAAATAAATTATCTAATTGAAATAATAAATTAAAAAAATAAAAAAAAATAGTTAAAATATAAAATTAGTGGAAGACAATTTCAATGATGAAAAAACAAACTAATAATAAATCTGAACATAGTATAGAGTGAAATGAAGAGAGAAGAAGTAACAGAGAAGTGATGACTCATGATTATGTTCTTAATTTAACATCAATTCAACTCAACCGGCCCTACCCTACAAACCTAAAAGTAAAAGACATTACATCATAAAACCAAAAGAGTAGAAACCTGGCCGGAATATTCTCTCTCCGTCGCCTGAAACCACCGTCGTCTACCTCGTTCGATGCTTGGCGGGTTTAGTCCGCTGCGCCTTGTTGTGGTCCCGTGGCGGTGCTTTTCCAAACGCGGCGCAGAAGCCGCATGCAGAGAGTCTGGGAGACGGAGGCTCGATCGCCGGCGAGACTTTTCCGGTGCGGTAGGCGCGCGTTCCGCCGTTGGAGCGGGTTCTCTGGAGGGGCGGCGCTGGTTGAAGTTGAAGGTCTTTAATCTCATCGGTGTCGTTGTTGTCGTCGTTGTTTTGGTGTTGGTTGTTGACTTTGTTCAATTCCTCTGATAAGAACCTATCGTCCCAAACAAAGCCAGAAGAACCCTGCCTCCTGAAGGACACTGCAGATCTTTGAAGACCAGCCATGGCGGCGAGAGTAAGGAATTATGAATTTTTGTTGTAGCTACTTAGCTCTACTTCGGAGCAATACCCACCATCAATCTCTCTTTTAACTCTTCATCTGTTTTTTTGTGTTGTGTTCGCTATGTATCACTTTTTCTTCACTATGCGCATAATAAATAAATGAGAGAGGCAGTTGGTGAAGGTGAAGAAAATGGTTAAAAGTGGTTAATAGGAGTGTCCTATTAAGCCATATCCAACTCAATGTCTCCTCTCCTCCCATTTTTTTATTGTTTTTTAATTATATTATTATATTATTGAGTATACAAAAGATAGGTATGAAAGTTGAATTTCTTTTACTTGTACGCGGAAGAGATTTTAATAATTCCAATAAATTAAAATATATAGTAATTTTGAATTTTTTATTTATTAAATAATTAGATTTGATTAAATAATTGAAATATTTTATTTTTTAATTCTTTTATCTGAGTCGATTTGTTCCGAAATTTAATGGAATTAATTCGTGAATTTAATGGAATTAATTCGTCTTAATTTTTGGTTCACACAATTCAATTTTTGAAAATTTTCAATTTTCTTTGTTTGAGTGCATTTCAAAATATAATATTTTAATTATTTAAAATATTATTTTAAAATTTTTTATTTCAAATTTTTTTTAATTTTCTCATTCAAACATGCCAAAATTTTTTTAAAAGAATTTTAAATTATTCAAATACATAAATTACCAACTTATATTGTCACCATTACTGAAATTTTTGGTGTTGTTTACTCATTGTGTTTTTTAAATTCCAACATCTAGTCATATAGATAACATAATCCGATCAATTATTATAACCCAATCATATTGGAAATATTGTTTATTTTAAAACATAATTTTTATTAAAATTTTATCTTTAGAAAAAAAACTTTAAAATATATTTTAAAGATGATTGGATAGAGTGGAACAACTTTATTTTGAATATTCATTGAGAAGAAAGGAAAAAATTAATCAAAAATTTGTATTAAAGATTTCATGTCAATTATAAATAAGACAAGTTTACATCATATAAATATGTACAAAGTTAATTTTATAAGATCAAGTTAGATTTTAAGTTCATTTCTTAACGTAGTACCATAATCATGATTAAAATCTATTGTAACAAAAGAATTTGTTTATTTAATTTATTGTTCTATCTTTTATCATGATAGTACTATTGAACTATCTTTTAATTTTTAATTTCATGTTCAAGATATATAAAATTTAAAATTCATTTTTTAATATTTTTGATATTATAAATAATTTTAGTGGTAAATAATGATTGAAAATAATATACGAAGATTTTTAAAGATCGTGCATGTAAAGACCCTTAAAAAGGTATAGACACTAATTAATATAGGAAGTTGAATAATAAATGGTGGAGGCAAAAGCTTGAATGTATATTTGGATATATTAATTAAAGAATTGTTAATTAATGGTTTATTTGGGGTGGTGGTTGTGTAAATTAGAAAAATAAAAAAAAAAAAATGATGGGCATTGTGACTTTGTGCGCAACTTGGCATGACACACGGGGTGTTAGGTCCACCAAGTGAGTGAGTGTGTGCACACTAACTCCACCGGCCTGTCATATCATAATCACTCAATAAATCAAACAAACAAAACGCAATTCACGTCCTTGTCTCCTAACAAAGCCTTACCACTAATTATTTTCTATTTCCAACTCATCTTACATTATTTAATATATTATTAACTACGGATTTTAATATTTATCTGTTCATGTATAAAATGATATAATGTTGTAGTAGTCACTTTTTGCCTAATGTTATATACTTTGCACGTATAGGAAATATTGACTTAAAAAAAGACTTGTTAGAACTTATAGATGAAATGGAGTAAAAAAAAGAGAAAATGTAAATAAATTACAAATTCTTTGAAGCGACAAAATTATCGGCAAATAATACAAATTCTTCGAGTTACAAAATTATAAGTAAATTGCAAATTATTTAAAGTAACAAATTTATAAATAAAATGAAGTAGAAAAGATTGCATACCTTTTAAAGTTTTTTTTAGTTGCTGATATAAAGAATACTGAAAAAAAGTTAAATAGATCGGACAAAGAAACAAAATTATAAACAATAGAAATCCAAAGAGACGAAAATGGGAAGATTTCTTGACTATTGTCACTTTTCATGATCTTAGTTCGTATGTTACCTAGCACTGTTCAAAAGTTAATTAAATTAGAAAATTTAAAAGTAACAGAATTATAAGAAGAGGAAAAAATTAATTCCGCGAGTTACGGAATAACGATAAAATAAATTATAAATTATTCCAAGACAAATTTATGTACCCACAATGTATTCGCACGCGTCTAATAATCCAACCGAGGATAACTAAGAAAAAATCAACGATGATGATAATTCACTTACACTTCCTTCTAATATATCTACCCGAACATGATTCACCAAGACAACCAAGAAGACAAGAAAAGAAGACCATATAACACGTCTCATAGATAATTTGTTTAGCATTCCCTTGTAAAAACAAAGCCATTGTACAAATTTACTTTTCATTTAAATTTTTCATTTAATTCAACAATCTTATTTCTTTTAGTTACTCATATTTTTTACACAACAAAATAAAGACACTTAAAAAAAATAAATTAAAACCAAAATATACATATACAAACCAAACTATTAAAACATAGTAAATTTAATGTCACGATCTTAAATAAAGGAATATAGACATATGTAATGGATTATCAAATATCTTCAACGAAATAACATAATATACTATTTTAATAAATTACTTATTAAATAGTTTGTTAAATAATTGATTAAAAAATTGTTTAATAAATAAATTATGTACTGAATACACTGTGACATAAATTGTTACACAAATTAATAAAAATGTATTACTTTATTTAATTTAACACTATTAAACAAATCAGTGTATTTTTTTATTTAATTTCTTTTATTAACATATATTAATGAATAGTTTAATATTAAATAGTTGTTCACATAAATAAAAAAATGTTACAAATATTGTTAGATAAATTAAACTAGTTATTAAATAATTTATTACATGATTTTGTTTCATATTTTTTCCAGCCAATTTTTAAAATTTTATTTTCTTATACAAAATATATATATATATATATATATATATATATATATATTAAATTTTGAAATTCAAAAAAAAAAAAAAAATTCAAACAAGGGAAAGTCATGATTTATGCAGACGACTTCTCCTTTATAATAAAAACAAAGAATTCCTCTTTCTCGAATACTATTTCACCCAATTATCGTATTATTACACTAATTAAAGACTACTTCATGGATTAACAATTTTCCACCAAAATCTAGTTATGCTTCCATAACTTTTATTATTAATTTCTAGCGCAACTTGAAATCATATTTAATAAATATGACTTTTCTTGAATGAAGGCATGCACATAAAACATGATTTATCCATTTCTGTAATAAATGCAGTTCACCCCCACCAACCAATTTAACCTATTTGTATTTTCTGCTGTTTTTTTAATATTACTTTTAAAGATCTTAAAGTTTTAAAATATATTAAAAAGAATTTTAATATACCATCGTCAATCTATTTTTAATGCTAAGCAGATCACAACAAAACACACACACCAGAAAATATGAACTACTCACCAATTCTCAACGGTTTGGGCTGAGAGTGAAGTTTTATGGAAAGGACAAGCATGTTCTTTTATTACAGAGTGATGAATTGATTGTTTTTGAAACACGGCAGCGTTTCTGTTATTCCATTTACGCCATAGAAGGCAAGGTATTAAAGCACATTTATTTGAAACTTTGGCCGCATCACATTTAACTCTTCCCGGCCATAATTTATTCGTTGCATTAAATAAGAATTCAAGTGGAGGAGTTGGGAAACATTCTACTGAGACGTGCAATATATAAGAAAACTCCAAATCTTAAACCAAAACCTAATCTCACAGCATAATCTTTAATCCGATATTTACGCGAAAAGCACACTCATAGTATACATTGATTAATGAGAAGAAGATTAGAAAACGAAGATTACACACCTGGACCTGGAACACATTAAGGTAGAGAACCACACAGGAAGCGAGAAGAGACTAACCCGTTCCGAAAGATAGTATTAGAGTCTGATGCGAGCGTTAGAGCGGCGTTGGGACTGCGATCTCTAAGTCGACGACGAGGGTTAAAGTCGTCGGAATCGGAATAATCGAGAGCAGAGAGACACGAGGTGAAGGGAGATGAAGTGATTTAAAACGGTTGAAGCGATGCGCAGATGAGTCTCCAAGGAGTTTTTTATAGGAGTGTGCACAAACTAAAAATATATTTAAACTAAAATAATATTACTAAAATTAAGAGTGGCATTTTAACACTAAAAATATACACCCAAAAGATAAATACATCACAATGTTTGACTCTAGGTTCCAATCAAATAAGATAATATTTTCTAAACATAACAAGTTTAAATTTAGAATTAAAATAAAATAATTTAATGATTTTTATTATTTTTAAAATAAATTTACTTAAAAATTCAGCATTTATAAAAAAAATCATTATTCATTGTATCTTTTTCATTATTATATAATGCGATATTAATACTGGCATATTAAGTTTGTATTCTATTATTACTTGTATATACGAAATATGAAACATAATCTATGATGTGAATACCCCACCTTTACTCAAAGGAAAAAAAAAAGAGTTTTCAATAATAATAATAATAATAATTTATAATAGTGTGTTTGATTTTATAGATGTACCAGTTAAGGATTTTACCGAGAATTTTTTTTTTAACTTTTACCACTAAATAGTCAAAAGATTCAGAGAAGTATTATAAGAAATTTAAATTCTTTTGGAGGTGTAACAACAGAATTCTTTGGAGGTGTAGAGAGAAACCCTCTTCCATTAATTTGCATTGACTTGACGGATTTAAAGAATGACCGAATTTTACACAAATTTATAATATATTTTACTTTTAATTAAATTTTTTCACTTTTATTTGAATTTTAACTATATGGTAAAATTTTCACTATGATAATAATAACGATAATATTGATAATAATAATTTTATTATTATTAATTAATTTTAATCAGAGAATAAAATTGTAATTTAATTATTTTATTTATTAAAATAACTTTTGTCTATCACATTATTTATTAAAATTGAATTTACTAAATTAACATACTTTATTAGAATTGAATTTGATCAATATCAGCGAAATGAATTATTTTAGAACTCATTATGAAGTAAATATAGTACAAAATTAATGACTTCAATAAATGACCAATAAGAATAGGTCTTAGACTAAATCTAAAACTATATTCGACGGTATGTGTAACCATTTAATTTAATATCAGCGAAATGAATTATTTTAGAACTCATTATGAAGTAAATATAGTACAAAATTAATGGCTTCAATAAATGACCAATAAGAATAGGTCTTAGACTAAATCTAAAACTATATTCAATGGTATGTGTAACCATTTAATTTAATGAGATCGTACCATTCTATTAAAAATAAATCATGTCATCAATTTTTGAATCAAGGAAATAATAATTCATAATAAAATGCCACGATTAAACGATCTCCACACAAGGTTATGTAGTCATACATTCTATGTAATATCACATCTAATCCCATTTATAAGAAAAATAATAATTTAATTTGATTTATACAAAAAAACATTAACCTATTTTCGAACTAAGTCCTTGTTAAATTATTTAAGTGCCCTATATTTATTAAGAAATATATTTCTGAGACATTAATGCAAGGATAATTGGGAATGAAAGTATAATTTGTTATAATTAAAAAAAAAAAACTCTATACTTATTGGTCTTAGTAAATTAGTTATTTGTGTTTTATAAATTGGAAAAGAAGCAGGTAGTATTAGCAATGAAATAAAGGATTGAAAGTTCTCATGTCTGTCACCTGTTAGCTCTGTTAGCTAAAAGTAGTTGTACTAACATGGATAAGAAAATCCCTAATTTGGATGAAAGGGCAACCATGTTTTGCAGTTGCATGGATCCAGGCAAAACTTGTCCGGCGTTAGCTGACAACATAGAAGAAAGTTTGGATTTAGTATATCAAAGCAGGCAGATCATCACAGAAAGATCGGAAACGCCTAATAAAACTCTTACTGTAGAGAATCATCTACTGATGTGTCATGTTAAAAAATGGCCTCCACAATTCCATGGCTACATTGCTGAAGCTCCAACAAAACTAGAAAATATGGAGGTCTCATCTTTCAGAAGAACCTGTGGGTTACCCTGTTCAGCCTGCGCCAACGAGAGGAAAGGTCATGTTATTTCATGTTGCCTGATTCTTTTTTAACAGCAACTTACACGAAATTCTTGGAATATTCAGTCAAAATACTCACAAAGGTCCATTTAATTTTCAGTTGGCAATAGTTAAATGAAGCTGACAACAAAGAATGACCTTGAGCTAGTTCCAACTCGGACAAGTGAAAAGTTTAAGAAAATAAAGCATACCAGTTTCCCATGGTCAAGAATCAGAATGTTGTCCATGTTTATAACAGTTGAAATCCGGTGAGCAATTGTGAGAACTGTCATTCCTTTGCATTCACCGGATATGGTAGTTTGCAGCAGTGAAGCAGTTTGAAGGTCTACATTGGCTGTGCATTCATCCAAACAGAGAACCTAAGAGGACAAAAGGAACCTCTCAGTTACCTAATGATCAGATCTGGGAGTAGTGTACGATATTTTGTTGAGATAACAATATCTGGAAGCTTTTGTTCTGTGAAATATCTATTCAAGAAACCTTAATAAGACAAGACAAAAAATCCTCAAATAATCATTCTTACCTTGGAAGATTTCAAAAGTGCACGGGCAAGGCAAAGAAGTTGCCGCTGGCCAACTGAAAATGACGTCCCTCCTTCCTTTACAAGAAGGTCCAGCCCTCCAGCTGCTTCTACTTCGTCTTTCACATGGCACTTTTCCAATGCATTCAAAATTTTTAAGTCATCATTCATTTTGAAAGGATCTAGGTTATCCCTAGAACATTGAGAATGCAGGGCATAAGTATTGATGAAATGTAGGTGCAGTCAGAACAAAAGCTAATACAGTTTCTTCTTGAAAAGAATGTAAGAACATTATCATTGAGAAGGAGCTAAATCAGAGTTTGCCTCAGAAGTATTAAGTAGAAAAGTCCAAATAAAGTACCTTAATGATCCTTCGAACAAAAATGGACTCTGAGGGACAATGGCCAAATGTGTACGTAGTTCTCTGACAGAAATATTTTTAATATCCACGCCATCAATTGAGATGGAGCCTGTACATATTGGAGTAAGACGGAAAAGAGCATTTAACACACTGGACTTTCCAGCACCTGTTCTTCCAATTATTCCAACCTGAATTACATGTTGTGTAATTAGTATTAAACCTAATGGGTGTGAACCTAAGAAAACTTCAATACAAATTCAAAAGTAGTTCACTGACTTGGGTTCCTCCAGCAATTCTAAAACTAAGATTGCAGAGTGCAGCTGGCAAAGATGGCATATATTTCAAAGTAACACAATCAAATTCGATAAATCCTTGATTTGGCCAATCTGGATTCAAGTATAGGCCTCCGGTTTGTTCTTCTTGAGGAATGTCCATGTACTAAAAAACATTAAACGGATATTAGGCGTCAGCGTATATATGTCAAAACATGTTTCAATTAAGGGAAATAAGTCTCTTATTCATACTTGAAGAGTTCTTTCAACTGAAACCATCTCCTTTTCTGTTTCAGTGAAGCTTGACAAAAAACTTCCCAATAAGGACACAATTGGAGCTGCATATGAGAGGGCCAATCCTACCTTTTAAAAAAAAAGTTACATGTTCAGTTTTGATATAAATTGGTTGATCAAATCAGAGATTTAATTAAAGATTAAAGGATAGCAAACAAACCAGTCCTGGGGTACCAAAGTTGATGGGCAGACTGCCACGAGATCCAATAACAGCCATCACAGCTATGAAAGAGATGATAAATGCACCTAATAACTGGAAGAAAATAATTATTAGCAACAACCAATAATCCAGATTCAATACAAATTCATATTTAACCTTTGGATGTACTGTATTGTTGCACGTATAAATCATATAAAGTTTAACATGTTTTAGGTGAATTGCTGTATTTTCTCATCTTGAAATGTTAATAAATATACTTGGCTCAAAGGACATACCTGAAGACGCAAGGAAAGCCACAAACTTGCTACTATCTCTGTGTAGGAAGTCTTCTGATACAAGGTTACATGTTCAGTGAATTTGGTAAAGAAAAAGTCCTGGTAAAAATGAACATTGTAACATAGTTAATTAGTTACACCAACTCACATAGTATAAATTTTTCCAGTACATATGACAAGCAACTAATGCATGTAGAAAAAAAAAAAGCTTTAAAGTGCAGTAAAAGTCAAGAAAATGTATTTAGGTTAATATAACTCCATAAAACCAGCTTACAATGTGGAATGGACACCCACTTATATATTATAATTTAGTTATATCTCTAGTCATTGTAAAATTTTCAACAAAAAGGTATCGGTAAAGGCACCATAACCAGATAAAAAAACCAAACAAATAGCCAGCACTTCAGAAAGTTCAGTTGACAGTGCTGCCTATTTCCAAGTAACCTTGAAAATAACTATGCTTTAAAGTAGTTGTTTAAAAACACTAATCGATATCTTGCAATCTTTTCCTCTGATAGTAACAGATCTTGATAGGCGGATACGCGTGCTGCAGGTTCATCTTTATGATTGCTTTCTTTAGGAAGATAGAGCATGTACTCTTCTTAATTTTGTTAAGGTAGTTATTATAATACATAGATCAAACAATAGTTTCCAGCCACGTCTAAATCTTTACTTAATAGCATACATATTTCTTGGCAAGAAATTTCACATGGTAAACGAGGTTTTTTGGAAACACTAAAAACTACAATAGTCAGTAGCAGTAGGGTCACTCCATAAACAAAATTTTTATATTATGAATGGATGTGACAAGTAAAAGATTTTAAAACAAATAGTTATCTTCTCGTCCTCAAATCTTATTGATATGCATGATATATCTTAAGTACCCTTGTTGAGTAAAGTTCTTCAACATGATACAAAGTTCTTTTTATTATCATTACTTTAAAATGACTTATATTTACCTCAGATTTAAACGCCCTAATAGTTGATGATCCATCAAGTGTTTCAGTGAATGATGAGTATATTGGAGAACGTGAAACACTATCCAGTCGTCGTAATTCTCTCGATGTTGACCTGTAGAAGAACTGAAGCCACTGCATAGATCAGTTGATTGTTGTCTATTATACCAAGTCAAAGAAGTGATTATGGTTTTAATCGTTTGAGACCGAAGAAACACTGAATAATTTATTTGTAGTTTTATAAAAGCCTTATTTTGTACTCCATAATTATGAGGGTTTCCAAATTCGTACAATTTAATAACAAATAATCCTAATAGATTTAGGAACTTACAGTCTAAAAAACAAGGAGTGTGGTTAAATATAAAAGTATCAATAAGAAAAATAATACCTGAAGTCTACTGTAGATATACCAAAATGGCAATAGCAAGAGTAAGAAGAAGACCTACAGAAAATCGAAAGATAAAAATAGATCATGGGGAACATTAAGACAAATCTTGGTAGTTCCATAATACATATGACAAACTAAGAAAATCATTGCACCTGTACGTAACACAAAATTATTGTAATACCCAACAGGCCTACGAAATTCGCTAGGAGAATGTTCAGAATGAATGGAAGTGAATCATCAATAGTATAAAGATCTGAAGATAACCTACACAAAACATAAGAAATCGTGAAACATAAAATTCATATTATCATTATCTGCTATTATTCCCTGAAGACATCTTATTCTAACCTGTTCAGTATTCTCCCACCAGGGGTCTGATCAAAGAATTGGACAGGTGCATTCATAAGCTTGTTGAGCAATTTATTGTGTACCTTAGTTGCAGCTTGTAATCCACCAAAAGCAAAAGAGAATGCCCTCACCAATGTGAAAAAGGAATTAATAATACAAAAGAGACACAGTATAGCCTGCACCATTAATTATCATCTCAAACAAATTAGAAAATTACATTCAATAGTAGCTTATAGTGTAGTAGGTAAATAATCAGGTAATTTTAACGTACTACAAATGATTTTAAAATAGTGAACCAAGAAATTAAAAAAAGTTTAATACTGAAATTATCTGAATTACTTCAAGTATTTTGCATTACTTTCTAAATTGTTATAAACCTTTGCATTACTTTGAACTGTTATAATTGTTTTGTGCTTCTTGCACTAGCTATATTTAAATGTCCATGAATATTTGCTGTGCCATAAAGTATTTAATTGTCCATGAGTCATGTCCAGAAAGAAAAATGTACTATGGAAGCTAGCACCGCTGCTCATCCCTTACCAGATAGAAAGACACAGAATATCTTGTCTGACTGCTTTCTGTTGTTGTATCAACCCAATATGACAACCATAGATCATTTCCATTACGAGAAGCTTGCATCAGAATAGCTGATAGGCATATAATGACTGTCATGAACCAGCCAGTGAAGACAGCATAATTCCTTCAAAAGGCACTAAATTGTTAATCAACTATTGAAGACCAATCTCCATACATGTCTGATATCAGAAACGTATATGTTTACTTACTTATACACTCCAATTTCAACTTTTCCCTCTTTCCTCAGCTCAACTTCAACGATCTCCTCTGCTCCCTCCAGAGCACGCACAATACCTGTGCCAAGAAGAGACTGCTCCTCGGATTTGGAAGAAAGATTTGGGCTGCAAGATTCTCCATGATTCTGTAAAGCTGAATCAATTTCATTCAGCGGAGAGAATTGTGTACATGAATTAATTGGAAAGTCATCTGAATTTCCTATCCACTTTATGCGTCCCTTGTCCATTACAACAATCTTGTCAGCAGAAGATATTGCCTGCACATAAATTTAGATGCATCAATAAGTTAATCCTTATACAAGTACACCTTTTATACCAATACAAAATATATAATACATATCTACTGAAAAATATCAGTGAAAATATCATGTTCTTCTGAATTTAATCAGAATACTTGACAAAATAATAGTTTTGAAGAGAGTACACAATAACCTGAATATTGTGGGTACAGAGCAATCGGGTTTTTCTCTGCATAAGGGGGCCTAGAAGGGCATTGTATAAGATACATTGAGCAACTTGTACATCTACTGCACTCAGGACATCATCAAGCATAACAACAGCTGAGTCATGATACAATGCCCTGTTAATTGAGCAGTATTAGAACAACTTTTTTTATAAAAGTAATCAAGGCATAAATCTCTCAAAATATAAGCACCTTGCCAAGGCAAGACGAGCTCTCTGTCCACCTGATAAGTTGACTCCTTTCTCTCCAATATAAGCCATGTCACCTCCAATCATCAATGAGACATCAACATCTAATGCACATGCCTTCAGTGTATCAGTATACCTGTTAAGAGCATTAGTTATTTTGGTTCAAAACATATTTATAAAGGTCAAGGTCACACGTTGAGCAGAAGAAAAAAGTCTAGGTTTCAACAAGATTAAAATTGAGGCATAAAAAACTCCTAAAGTTGAAGGCATTATACCTTTCAGGATCATAACTTTTCCCGAATAATATGTTGTCGCGCACCGTTCCAGATAAAATCCAAGGGACCTGCTGTGTGAGAATTTGAGGAAACAAAGACACAAGAAATTTCACTCAAGGCTAAGCATATCAATTATCATATACAAACCTGTGGTACATAAGCAATGGATTCATTGGAATAAATAGAGCCACGAACAAGTTGCATTTCTCCAAGGATTGAATATAACAGGGATGATTTACCTGAACCAACCTGAATACACACAGTAGAAGTAATTATAGATATAACTAAGTTGTGTTTCAGATATTAGTAGGTTCATTTATCAATTTGAATTATGAATATTGAAATTCTGGTGATGTTGACAGATATAGAGGACTGAGTGAATGGAATCATGACATACATTATGTATTTTAGTATCCATTTTTCATAAATTTGATAGGTGAGCATATCCAATGAAATTACTCTACCATATAAGATTATTTTACATTATTTGCTAAAGACATCTTGATTAAATTCAAAAAGGGATCTGACCTCTCCAATAACTGCAACAAAGGAACCCTGGGACACACTTAGAGTCACATGATTCAACACCATATTTAATGCCTGTTCCTCACTACTTGACCAAGTACAACATGCATCTTGGATAAATACACCCAAACGTTGAACAGAATCAGGTTGTTCACTTAGGAATGATGATGGAGAGGAATTTGTGTCTCCCACTTTAAATTTATGTTCAGAACAAGCGAGAAACCTACTCAACCGTCTAGAAGATATGATGGCCTGTAGTGACATTAATAAAAACTATTCATCCCAATGCATGTACAAATCAAATATGTTCATAAAAACTATGGAATATAGGAGACTCACATCAATCAATCCATTAATTACCCAAGGGAATGAATTTAGTGGTGAAATAAGGGTGTTGAACAATGCAAGACAAGTGAAAACCTGCAATAGAGGTTTTTTACTGCATTAGATTTCTTAACATTGACAGAAAATAATTAAGTGCAAAATAAAGAAGAAAAACTAATCTGTAAGATTAGGTGAAATAAATTTCAAAATACCATTGCAGCATCAAGTTGATGTCCCATCAGTGCATAGAGTCCAAATGTGAAAAGGGAAAAGAGTGTTGGTGTTGTAGCCCAAAAGAAAACACACCACGCATCCAAGTACTTTCGAGTCTATAAAAGTGGATGAAACATGATCATAAACATTAGATAAGAAAGAAAGCAAACAATTTTCTTTTGCCATTCTTGAATACTACCTCAGTGGATTTCAAGAAAAACTCTACAGTGTTATCCATAAAATAAAATCAGAACACCAATTCTTACAGCTAAGTGTTTGACTTCCAAAGATCTTGTATCCATCAACCAACTAGAAAAAAGAAGTTCCCATCCATACATCTTCAAAGTGCGAATATAAGTCAAAATTTCTCCTGTCTTACGAATCCTGTAACAAAATCATAACTTTTAATATTGCAAATATGCACCAACAGATTTGATCATATCCATCCACCATTGCCCCAAAGAAAAAAGTTAAATGAGAAAATTAGGCAAAGAATAATAAGCTGTTAATCTTAAGAGTAAAAGTTGCTTCTCATCCAAGCAACACTTTACTTTCTAGAAACTCCGATCATTCACTGATAACTAGAAAACTTCTCCAAACTCCAAAGCAAATGAAATGATTGCACGAATGTTAGAATTTATGCATAGCAGCTTATGTGCTGCAAATTTTTACATTACATGTCCATGAGACATGTGACTGTAACTTAAATTGCACTTTTAGCATTGTGTCACAACTTCAAGAGTTAAGAAAATTTTAAGCAACATGCAATGCACTGTGTATGCCCTCCGTAAGAATATAAACTTTGATGGGAAAATTATATTGACACGTGTAATATAATTGGAAAAGCAACACAAATTGGAATAACACAATTTGCAATATTTGAGGAGGGAACTGACCAAATGAATTAAATGAAGTATGAAAGTCAAAGTTAATCAATTTATTTATGGTTACCTTTCATCTTTCTCCTTCATCATCTGCTCAGTAGCCCTTGCAATCAATTGTGCTATCCATTTATTCACTGAAGATTAAAATTGAGTAATAAACCAAAACATTAATTTTTTAAATACATGAATGAACTTCAAGGTCAAGTAAACATTTCTTAAAAATTATCCACTATAAAAAGCTGCTAATAGCGTCCCCAGCAGGCTTGTCTTTTGAATTTCTTAGGATGAAAAAACTGTTTCTTAAAGAAATCCCGCATTGGAGATAATAGACGTAGCACAACCAATTTCTTCACCATAAAATTTGTTTCTTATAAAAAAGAAACGGTTTATTCAAATTACAAAACAACATTTTATAGCTTAAGAAACTCATATTAGAGATGCCCTAAGATACATGTTAAATAAAAACAGATAGCAGACAAACATCCCTGAAAGTACAACTTAAATTAAATGTTATTGATACAGTATAAAATAAAAACTTCTCTCTAAATTAAGTTATTGTTAATATTTAAGAAAAATTACTGTTTGGATTTTAAGAAACAATTTTATGTATAGATACAGTTGTAACTTCTACGCAAATTCATTCCAACTGATATTCACCATGATGAACTCAAACAGGTGAAAAAGGATTAAACACAGGGCGTAAGATAACAAGTCCGGCTTATTATCACAAAAAAAAAACAAAAATCTAAGTGATATTTCTACCTGGTATCAATAAAATGGTTATTGCTAATCCAGATACAAATGCAAATTTGACTTGAGTATACAAAAGATAGAGAGCCACTCCAATTTGTAGAGGCAGGCTGAAAAAAAAAAAACAGTGCTTAAGATGTATACAAATTACATCGTTAATAACGGCAATGACTTCATATCAAATGTAAGCTACAGAAGATGTTTTCCGGTTAGCATAAATTCTATCAAATATATCTGATGTAAGACCCAATATTATCAGATACAGGTACAGCTAAACTTCAGCAGGTTCAATGAAACAAAAAAGTAGCCTATAATCATATCTTTAATCCATAGAACAAATCATTCACGGTAACTTTATGGAATACCTATGAATGAAATTCACACTCAGACAAAATAAGGATCTTTTACGATTGATAAGTATGTTGGTGTACAAATATTTAAGAGAGAAGGAAAAAAAAAATGGTAAAGCCTATTGGCATTAAGAAGTTCAAATTAAAAAGGGAATACCTCCACATATCATGGAAACTATTACATAAGTTTACAGTTCGGTCAGCATCCACTGACATAAATGTCTGAATTTCTCCATTTGTAAATTTTGAACGCTCTGCTAAGTTCACTCGAAGACACTTCAAACACATGAAACAATGTCTATATTTTAGTACCAAAGCATAATCATGAGTCGCTATCAAAAGCCATGCATGCATCAGCAACAACAGTAGAGGAGTATAGAAAAAGGGTATGCGCATTTTATTATTAAAAAAAACTACAATTACAACATTCACAAACAGTTCGGTCAGCATCCATTTACAAAAATATCTGAATTTCTCCATTTGTAAATTTTGATCTGCTAAGTTCACGCATAAGTACTTCAAACATATGAAACAATGTTATGTTTTATTACCAAAGCATAATCATGAGTCACTATCAAAAGCCGTGCATGCATCAGTAACAACACTAGGGGAGTATATAAATAGAGTATGCGCATTTTATTATTATGAAGAAAACTATAATTTCAGCATTCACAAACAAATAAAAGAAGAGAATTGCGTACCTTCTCATAGATTAGAGTCACGATACTAGATCGCAGCTTCAGCTTCAGTTTGGAAAGATGAAAAGTATATTGTGTATCTAAAAAGGATCTAGACCAGAAAGACACTTCTCACTAATTGTTACTGGTAAATAAAGCCAAAAAACATGAAAGTTATGCTAACCCATACAACAAAATATACGTTGCTCAAAGACCAAAGGAAGCAACGTAAAAATATTGCCTTATAGAAGAAAATGAAATGAAGACATGTTTACGTTGTTTATGTGGAGGCCTGTGGATGGTTTTATTTTATATCAACACATTGATGCAATTCCGTTTTCTGTTGAAAAAGATAATGATTTTTTTTATTGGGTTCTCAACTTCACTCTTTGTGAATCTAATGCTACTTCCACAATTAAATAGCCATTATAAACAATGGTTGAATAATTATTCTATACATTTTTATTTCATACATTTTATTTATCTCGGGATTTGAGTTTAAGACTCTCAACCCCACGAAATCATTTAAGTCATAACTTTAGTCGATATGACTATACACCACCTTGAGGCTACAAATATAAAACCTCCAAAGGGACCACAAGACTAAGGCAGGTTAGGGATGACCCACAATCAAGATAACTTTCCAAAAATAACGCACAAGAAGAGAAGATAACTTAAATAGAGCTTATAAAGTTTGGACAATCATCACCTGAACCTTAAACTTATTAGGCAGAAAAAATATATAGGTGAAATATAATGTAATGAACTATATAACTGCAAGAGTTAAACTTACTTAATTATAGAGGTGAGCCCCAAGGATAATGCAAGTAAATACCCATCCACATTCACTGAACCTGGAAGAAATAACAAAAATGGAACCAAACTTTTCTTAAGTTTTCTTGTTACAATTGTTTGATATGCAAATAGAAGGAAATTATTTAAGAAAAAAAAAAGGAATGGCATTACCATCACTATAACCATGTTTATGTTAGTATGTTTGACAGGTAGATATTTGCAATGTTTTCAACTGACATATAAAGTTGTGTATCAAGGAATGCGAAATAAAAGTATCGTGCCTAAAGGGAATAAAGTAATGAAGAAGCTTATCAAATAAGAGATAAATAAAGCAATCGGTATCAACAATGGAGAAACTCAAACTATTGCTCGTCGTAACACCTTGTTGAAGAAACTGGATCAGTTTATTGAGAAGCAATGGCCCCACAAAACCAATACAATCATTAATCACCTGGAAGAATTTCATACACTTAGTAGACGCGTATAATAAATTGAAACAAGATAAAACAAAGCAAAATCGAATTAAATTTTGGTTTATTTATGGCCAAAGAATTGGTATTTTAATATTGACATAGATATACTTCATAAAAGACATCCAAATACAAAACAAGGACATGATAAGCACTCATTATCATATGGAACATCTTGTTGTGTTCTCTTGTAACCAATAAGTACATGTGTCAATTGTCATGGTGTTGGTGTCATTAAAATTACGTAATAATCCTTGTAAACCTTCTTAAGTGATCTTATTTTTAAACTGACATGATAAACAATTCCGATTCTGTAACTTTAAAACATGTCAAGGTATCAATACCTTGGACCATGGAATGCCATATACAAACTATGAAAAATTCTCTACTTATTTAGACATTGACAAAGATCGGATTTTTCCAATAAAGATGTCAAGGTACAAGTAAAACATATTATGTCATGCAAGCTGTCATACAATCAGTATATTTTCTAGTGGCACAACCGAAATTTCTAAGTACATAAACAATCAGTTATCTATCACAATAGTTGGGAAACTATACTATTTTGATTGATAGACCTTGAACCATTGCTTGTTACAGAAATCAATGCATAGTTCAAAACAAAAAAGCATCTTCTGTACACATAAGGACAGACAATAAATTTCCTTTCATTCCAAGATTAAAAAAAAAGGCTAGAACTTGCATCTCCACAGAAAAAGTCAGAATCCCATGTTGGAATTAAAAATTCGAAAGTGTTGAAGGAGATATAACTTGGACAAATTAGATTCCAGCAGTCCATAACAGCCATATGGTATAAATATTGCATATAAACACTAGTAGAGAATAACGCACAAGCTTTTTGGTTTAGCATGTGAGAGGAAAACACGATTTTGAATTGAAAAATACCTTCAATAAACCCAGGCGGAGATATGGCCATCCATATGCACTACAGAGTGCTCTAAACAAAGATGGATTAGAGCCATTGTTACTCAGTTGAGCTTGCCAGCAGGATAAAATCACATCATGACAGGAAGAAGGACCCATATCAGTCGGTAGAGGCAACAGGTCCTCAGAGTCTAATTGTTTTACCACACCATGATTCATTACTGGAGTTATGAAGTTGAAAGTCATCAAATCCCAAAAGTTTCCATCATTTCCCTATATAGGAAGAATATTAAACAAGTAATAGTAAAAACATATCACTCCTGCAAATTGAAAATAAAAATAACATAATAAAACAACATGAAAAGAGTATATTTTCTTTAAAAAATAAGCCAAACATATAATTATCTCCAAAACAATTATGAAATTTTCGTAATTATCAAAAGCCCCATACTAATAAAAAAATTTGTACATTTCCCCTTTAACTTTTCCACCAACCAACTATTTAAAAAGCACACAAGAACTAAATTGTATTCAAATTCAAGTTATACTCTACACTTCATCCCATACAAAAATGGAGACTAATTATTTTGAGAGTAAGCAAAGGAGTCTATGAAGAGAATTATGTTTGATGATTAATCAGACTTACAAGGTCTTGATAACCACCTTCCTCAAGGTCCACGCCATTCGAAAGAAGTGGATCTTCCAAAAAACTAAAATCGTGACAGCAGATTCATTCAGAATTAAAATGTGCTCTAAAAACAAAAAAGTAATTTTCATATCTATATAATAAATCACATATACTATAAAATGAATACACTATGCCTGCTACTACAATCAAATCAACTCATTTTAAATGGCATCAAATGCTTCTTCCTATATAGTATATAACCAAGGATATTTAAGAATCTAGCATGGCACACAGTTTACTAGCTGCTGCTTTTAAAATTTTATCTAATGCTTATCACTAATTTTATCTAAAAAAGAAAGTGATCCTGTAAGAAACACATGCCAGTATATACCTGCTTTTGTAAGATGGTCTCTTTATCCTGATCACATTGATGGCTATGCCAAATGAGATATTCAAGAGAACAACTAAGCTCTCCGTGATGCAAATTGAAACCTACTATTGAAAGTGCGTCAGTGTTTCACATGTAACTAACTGGTTTACAACTTATTTAAAAGAATAAAAGTATTACTAATAAAGGTAAACTTGTCATGCCCAATTAAGAAAAATATAAGCCAAGAAATAATAGCACCTTCAATGATGAAATCTTTGTCATCAAATACAAAACTGTCAATATTGCTTTAGGAATCCACCAGAAACATAAAACACGATTGAAGACAATGTGGTGACTGCTGCCACGCTTTGTGAAGAAAATAATATTTATCTACATACAAATACGAGTGAATAATAAGCAATCAAATATGTTAAACTCTACACAAAACTGGAGCTGACATCTAAAAATCAGGAAGCTTACCCACACCATCAACTCAGAACAGCTATAGAACCATTTATGATATCCAACAAAGTGACTACTATGCTCTTTCTTCCACAGAAAAAATATGTCTACAATTGAAAGACATACTCCAACAGCTGGTATAAAATCCAGGACAATTTTTTCTGGAAAGGTCATCTGTTTATTCAATGTAAAGCATCAAATGTGAATGTCATTTATCTCAAGTAAATACTACTGTAGAATACAGAAACTATGTGTGGGGGTAATGATAGCTATCCAGGTGAACCAGACATGTTTAATTTAACAAAGTTTGACAATATTGGACAATCACTAGCTACTGTTGATAGCAGCAGTGACTATATTTATATGCAAGAAAGAAGAAGGTCAAGAACAAACAAGAAAAAGACGGAAGAAGAAGATAAAAAACAAACAAGAAAACAGAGGGTAAAACCAGTGGCAGCAGAGTGTGAATTAACTCTGGCTCTGATACCAGTCCTGGATGAAAATAATAGGGGCTATTGGGGTTTTGTTACGTCCCCGCTAGCTACTGTTGGTAGCAGTAGCCATATTTATATGCAAGAAAGAAGAAGGTCAAGAACAAACAAGAAAAAGACGGAAGAAGAAGATAAAGAACAAACAAGAAGACAGAGGTAAAGCCAGTGGCAGCAGAGTGTGAATTAACTCTGACCCTGATACCATATCGGACATCTTGGTTCATCTAAAAGGAGGATAAAACTTGTATGCAGAATGTGTAAGCATGAGATGAGAACATGTCCTGCATGTATATCAACATATCTCCATAAAAGCCAAGAGGAGTAAGAATCTGTTTTCTTATTTTTCTCTTGATGTGAATGAAATTAAGCCTATATATAAGCTTGTACAAAATAAAAGAAAAATAAAGAAAGGAAAACGGAAAACGGAAAACGGGTTTCTTAACAAAAACTCTAAGATCGGCTAGTACCTGGCCATCTGATCTCCGAACTCCTCGATCAATCTTCTGGCTAAATCCAAGCACAACGACCATAACAGCAGTCACTATGTTAACCCCAAAACCTAAAACAGTAGGAAATATTAAGGAAAATCAATTCATATACGTATTTGTGTGTATAGTGCGTGAGCTGAAACTAAAATCTCAAAAACAATGAGGATATATGTCTTCAAAGCAGTCAGAGAACCTCTCTCCATCCCAAATCTGTAAACAAGGAAAAAAGGTACAAGTCAAAATGAGATTCCAATCAATTTTCATGATCTTTAATGTACAAACATTAAGGCACACTATGATATTCCTTTCATTTTGAGTCGTTTCTCAATATCTCAGAAAGAGTGTTAGTCACTGACAGTGTCACATAAGTGTAGTTAATTTTGAAGTCAAAAGCTATCAGTAAAAAACTAAAGAATCTGGAAGAAAAAGAAACTTCCTTCTGTGTTGAAAAGAAAGAAGAACAAAGAAACTATACCGTTTACGATCACAGCTATAGTCAAAACAGGGAAACAAACACCCCTAAGCTAATAAAAGAAACAAAATATTCATATAATTGTTATCTCAAAATCTCCAACAATGTTCCCATACCATCAAGAAAGCGGCAGAACACAAATTTAGTAGCAAACAGAGCAAACACGATAAATGGAGATTAAGAGACTTCATGCAATAAAGAATTACAGTTTATTTGGGCATAGTTGAGAAAGAACACAGAAACATACAGTTGTAAAACGTTAGAATTTAAAGAAACGATGACAAGAAAAAAATGGTGGAGATATATTAAAATACAGAAATGTATGGCTGTGGGTGGCAAGAGTCGGTTGCTTGTAGAAAATTGCTTACAGAAAATAGAGGAAAGAAAAAGATTGGAAAGAGGAAGAGATGCATACGAATGGAGAATTAGGGCAAATTAGATGCAAGAAATCGTCCATGGAATAGAAGAAGAGCAAGAGACAGAAAGAGTGAGTGACGCAAATGTCGTGTGTGGGTTGCTTTATAGTGTGTTCATGCATAAAAAAAAGGCGCTGGTTCATGGATTTTTTCTTTTTTCTTTTTCCCGATTTATTAGATACGCGCCTTTCACATCAATAGAAGTAAAAGATATTAGGAATTTATTTATTTATGTAAACTTTAATTTTAATATTAATGCAGGGGTTTGATTGTGCACTTATACAACATGTAAAAAAAAAGAGTAGTATATAAAAAAATATTTGTTGTTCTATGAAAATACAAAATTATTTTTTATTCAACGTTTAATTAATATTTTTACCTATGCATGATAAATCATTTTTATATAAAAAAATTTCAATTTCACTAACGACAAATTTTACGATATATATATATATATATATATATATATAAATTATTAATGTATTTTGCCTTAATTCAATTATTTTTTTATTTTTTAATCAAAGTTAGCAAAAGTATAATATTGTATATAATGATTTCATTGCTGAAATACTCAAATCTTGAAGAATTTGTTTAAACTACACAATTGCAATAAATAACAACTTCTCTAATCAAAATGATTTAGATGTCATTTTAACCATTAACTAACTTGTTATTACTCGATTTTTTACTGAAAATTTTAATCTGAACTTAGATTAATTATATTAACATCTTATTTGGATTACTATCCTTAAATAAGTCGGAGCATTAAAAATCTTAAACAAGACATTAAAGAAAAGTGAAGAAAATTAAAATTCACAAAATCAAATTGTAACTCTCATGTACATGTCACGACATGAATGGAATAAAAATAATGATTGAAATAACACCTATTATAGAATTAAAAACTTATGTTAAAGACATACACAAAACACCAAATAGAATGGTTAGATGTTGGGTCTTAGAAAAAAAAAAAATATATATATATATATATATATATATATATATATATATATATAATGAAGGTTTAAATAAGATTTTAGTCTATTTATTTTAATATGAAATTAAAATTTGTCCATTTTCAAAAATTTTAATATATTTTAGTTCTCAAACTTTAAAAATTAATGTATATAATTTTATAATTTATAGATGTTAATTTTTATTTGTTAAGTAATGTTTCATACTCATATTTAGATATATTATGTCAAATAATGTAAATAAATAATGTTTTAGATTAACATTGAATTAAAGTATGTCAAACGGTATAAATAATTTAAACGTAGAACATCACTTAATACAAAAAAAATTAATTAAAATAAATATATTCATTTATTTGTAATTTTTAAGAACCAAATTTATATAAAAAATAATAATTTAACATAAAATTTTAGATACTAAAAACATATTCAACTCTTCAAATAAACTAACAATTTCAGAATTTGTTTATAAATATAATTTACTATATCACTCTAATCAAATCTACTGAGCTTGGTTCGTAATAAAAAAGTGGCTCCCAAAATTTATATATATTTGGTTTCTTTAAAAATTTGTAAATTTATTTTTGACACCTACAAAATGTTCTTTAAGACTTGTGACTCATGAAATCCATTTATATAAGGGTTTGTTGTTGTTATTGCGTTAAATAATTTATATTTATTGACTGATAATTTTACTTGTATTTATATATTCAGAAATATATATTATCAATCCTAAACTTCAAGTAAACATTTTGAGATACTAAAAAATAAATAATCGTAGAATGATATCACGGTGCTATAAAAAAGATTAGTGTATACATTTGAATTTGGATGATTTCCTTTCCAAAGACTAATTCACCAATATAACTCCTTGGATTTATACCATTAAATAAAAAAAATGTTATTTGTCATCTTTTGACTTAACTATTCTACATTTTTATAAATACAAAGCAATTTATTTAATAAAATGAATAATTAAATATTTTTATATTTTAAAACAATCAAATCATTGTTTTTAAAAAATAATTTTCATATGATTTTAATAAAAATTATTAGTGTCTTAAATGATAAAAGCTTTATAAGTAAATGACTTTAGTGGTACAGGACCATTTAATAAAAAAGTAGTGTTTCACACATGGGAACTTTGTGCACAAATGGTAAAGATAGTCACCAAGATTCAATGTGGAGAGACATAAAGAAGAAAGTACATCAGAAAATGGGATAAAGGAGTGATTAAAGTTTCAGGAATCTCTGCACTATTAAAATCTGAGCTTACTTTTACATGCAAATGGTGTCATTAAATTGTGATGCCTTACACATGTTGTACATGTCACACTTCCACTACACTTGTAAATGAAATGTTTATTCGTATTTAATTCTATATTATTTTCGCATTATATTTAAATTCTGACTACTTCAGAGCTGAATATATAAAATTTGAATTGATTTATTAGGTGTTGAGATGGGAATACTTTGAGGTTGCTTTTAGAGAGGATTTAGAGTTACTTAAACTAAAATAAGTTATTTTCACAAAAGATTTTAAAAAATGAAAATTTGAAAAATGTGTAATAATAATTTGGAGACTACTAATCAGTGTTTAGAGCACTGTAGACGAAAAAGAAATAATTAATACGTACTGATTTTATCATTTTTATAATAATTAAATATATTAATTAAAATAATATAAATATATATAACAAATTTTATAAATATATAATTTTTAAATAATAATTTTTTGATGTAAAATAAGAATTTTTGAACTTTTAAAGTCTTTATTAAAAAAAAAATCTCTACTATAATTTTCTATAAACTTTTTAAATATTTAACTCTATTTTTTTTATTTTTTTTAATTCAAATTTTCTTATATTTAATTATATTTGAACTTTTTCGCATTAAAATATAAATATTTTATTATTTATTTATTTTTAACTTTTGTTGAACATTAAATAAAATATTAAACACATTTATAAATATTTTTGTCTTTTAAATAATCTAAAATTATATTAATGGTTATAAAATTGTATTTTATTTAATATCACGCTTAATTATTTTTCTTAAGATTTCATGCATGCAAATTATTTTTAGGCACTGCTAAACAAGATTCTAATAATTTTATTAAAATTCGTAGTTTTTATAATTTATATTTTTTAATTTTTGGTTTAGGTTGTTTACTTCTATTTTTTTCTCTTAAGTTTTATTAGTATAATGTTGTTTTTAATTTTGGTTGATATTATTGATTTACTTTAAATTAAAGTGTTGTTAGTTCGATATCTTCTGTTATTAACGGTGGAGAAAATTTATTTTACGTTATACTTTATCATAAATATGTTTCGGTAATTTTCATCAAGATTATTTTTATATTGGTCAATATTATTTTTCAAAAACTTTATTTAAAATATAATTTTAATGACACTTTCTCTATTTCAAGTAAGATTTCTTTATCAATCTCAACTTTAATTAATTATTTTTAGTTAAAGTTATTTTCTACTCACATCATTGAGGTTATGAGCTGAGCTAATTTTTAACTAGTACTAATAAGAATTTTTTTCTCTACTGTGTGACGTGACTACTTCTCAGCTAATGTAGTAACATATATTTATGTGTTTTCTTATGGAATGATAGATAATTTATTTCTCCCAAATACACAACTGTGAATGGTATTTTGTTATTTGTATTTGAGTTTATATATTAACCTTTAAATTCACACAACTTACTTGTATATTTGAAAGTTGTCACATGTTTAACTTCACTACTACACAAATTTACAATATCTCATAACTTGGACAATAGGTTTAGTTTCCGTTTTACATGTGTAAATACATACTCAATTTTTAAATTTCCTTTACATATCGAAAGATTCTTTTAATGACAATTTATATCCGCTGTTATAAATTTAAGTTTATGATTTAATTATGTTTTAATTTTATGATAAATTTAAGAATTTTTAATTTAGTCTCTAATACATTATTATAGTCTACTGAATACTTAAAAAAACTATTTATGTTTGTTGTTAACCTTTTTTGCTAATTTAGTGTGTTATTGTTGAATTATTAATGTAATTATTATTTTGTTTAATTATTGTCATATATAATTTTATTATTTATAAATATTATAAATTGTAATTTTATAAATATAATAATATGATGATATAATAATATAATAATATAATGATAAGATAATATGACGATATGATAATATAACGATACAATAATATTATGATATTGATTCAAAGATATAATAATATAATGATCTATTAATATAACAATATGACAATATAATTATACGATAATAATAAAATATAACAATAAAATATGATAATAAGAGATCATGTATGCTAAAATTAAGTTAAATGTAATGCAATTATACAAAAATAATAATAATTTTATTGTATTTAACTTTTTATGTGCGGCATCTAATTTTATTTGTTTGTATTATATTAAATCTTGAATTTCTTCTACAAAGGTCACAACAATGCCAATGAAGCCAAGAACAACGAATAGTTACAGTGTGATTAAAAAGTGAAGAATTATGAAATTTATAAAGAACTACTGAAAAAAATACATTGTGGTTATGACTCATTTAATTCATATTACAAATAATCTCAACAAACTAAAAAAGGCATTGTGATCCTATTATTCATTTAATTTACAACTAATCTAACCAAGAAATAATAAAACAATTACCAGGTCAGTTACCTAATCAATGAAAAAATTAATTTGCCAAACAAAAAACTTCAGACACCAAGGTGTAATCTTTTTTTTTCTTTTTTGAAAAAATACATGAACTATAATTTATATATTTTAGAAATACTTATGTTTTATTTTGTTAATTTTTTTTTAATTTTAAAAGTTTTGACCAACTTATATCAAAGTCATTGTTACTCACACCCATATTATATTAATTTTAGAATTGATATTTGATATATTATTTTTACATCAAATAAATTTATATTTAGTTTACACAGACAAAACATATTCCTACCATTCATATAAATATTAAAATAAAAAAATAATACATTGTTTGCAGAATAAAATATTATAATTTTTTGTACAAAAAATTACACGTTTGAATATCTTATCTAAAAATAATTTTAATTACTTTTATATAAATAAATTTATTAAAATAAACTTATTGTTATTTGGACATAAATAATTTTTCAGAGTAAATTAGACGTGAAGTTCTCCATTTAAATTCAAATTTATTTTTACCATTTTGTTTATTTATAATATAATGGAATAGATTACTTGTGTAATTATTTCTTAAACTATTGTTTTTCATATTCTTTATGCAATAAAATTATTAATTTTGAGATAATTACTTAAAAGGTTATATTTATGAAATACTTATAATAAATATAAATGAGTATGTTTTTGTAATTCGAATCCGGTCCAAACACACGTTGGTCTTGGTGCGCCCCCTCTTGGTGCAGAACCAAACCTTACTTTTCAAAATTTTAGGGCTTAAGAGCGGTTTCCTTCAAAACTCTTGCGCGAAGCTTCAGCGAGAGAGCCATGGCGAACGAAGACTTGAGTAGTTGGACTGATCTTCTGCATTCTTCAACGAAGCTTCTAGAACAAGCTGCTCCTTCTGCTCAGTTCCCTCCACTTCAGGTTTCTCTCCAAACTAACTCACGTCACTGTTTCATTTTCATCGTTTATCTGTGAATTTCATACCAATGCCGCCGAATCAATTTGGAGACCGAGTTTGTGAACCAAGGATAACTTCAATTTGTTAAAGATAATGGATATGCATTGCCTGTTGTCAGTTAGATTTGTGAACAGTCACTAAAACGAAAATTAACAACTAATGATTGAATGTAGAGTTTTTGTTGTTGTTGTAAATCTCTGGTTCTGAATCCACTCTCTTATGTTGTTCAGAGGAACTTAGATCAACTAGAATCATTATCCAAGAAGCTTAAATCCAAGACGGTAAGGACTGAGGCACCATCTCAATCTATTGCTGCAACAAGGTACTCTTTGACTATAAAGTTGGATGGATGCTGCAAGTTTTTTTTTATTACGTCTGTAGTAGTCAATCTTGAATAATATAGGAATTATAAAAAATCTTGGATTATGTTATGGCTAGTTGAAGTGCTTTTGAGTTGTTAGAAAATTTTTACTTCTTCGCCAAGCCTTATTGCCTCCAAATGGTGCTGGGTACTTGGATTCCAGGTTTTCATTTTGTCAAAACTATTGGATGAAAAAGAATTCTGATAGAAAACACATTCTTTATTTCTCTTACTTCCCTCTTTACGGTGAGTACTGTTATATAGATGACAGCAGAAGAAGTTTTCCCTGTTACAATGTGCCAACTGATTAACTACTAACCAAGGCAGTTTTAACTAATAGTCAAAGACTAACTAGCTAGGAAATATTGCTGTTAACACATTTCACTCAAACTCAATCTTGTATCATGCATTCTGGAAGCCAATGGTTAACTAAAATACTCCTTAACAGTATACCATTTTCAAGTTCTCTCTTGGTTTCTTTTGGTCTTCCTCTATCCCTTTCTAAAGGGCCATGCATTTAACATAATATTTTTTCTTCATAGCACATGTGGAGATTGTCTTCTTACATCCATAAAAGATGGAGTTTCCATATTTTTTTAAAGCAGAGTATGTGTGATAAAAGGATAACACATAGTCAATTATTATTATCATTTTTCTTATTTCTTTTCGATGAACAGGCTCCTTGCTCGTGAGGGGATAAATGCAGAGCAACTTGCAAGGGATCTGAAGTCATTTGAACTGAAGGTACTATTTAACCAACCTTGTAATATTTTATACACTGACCATTTTCTCTTTGCTTGACTTATTGAGTATTCTATTTTTTGCCTGTTAGGTAGATAGTTCATGCATTTGATTATAGGTTTCATAAATTGTGAGCCATAGTTTTATTCACACACTTGTATTCCACTTTTTCTGATCAAACTTGTTAGTTAGCAAAATTAATTTCCCTTGAAGTTTCATGTCAAGTTGTTTTGAAGTGGTTCTCTCTTTTACTTAATTTACATGGCTACTATCTTGCTGATGCCATACCTTTTATCTTTTTCCCCTCTATAGACAACTTTTGAGGATGTTTTTCCTGTTGAGGCAACAAGTGTTGAAGAGTATCTGCAGCAGGTAATTTACACTTTCAGATTGGCTGCTAGTAATTTTGGATGTATTATAATATTTAATTTAGAGATTAGAATGATTCTATTTGGACGGATCAATTTTATCAGTGCCAGATACCATGCATTTCAAAATTTTGCACCCGTGTGAGAAATATTTATTTTTAAGTATTCAAATATATAACTATGTTTTTTTAATTCCTTCATTACTTTTAGAAAATGGACTTTAAGCTTAATTCAGTTTCACAAAATCGACTTGTAAAGTGAAATTTACATCCACTTATATGCTATAATTTAACTATATCTCTAGTTGATATGAGATCTCCAAGATATCTCCTTCATGCTCAGGACTAGACATATCGAATGTGAGACTACATTCCTGTGTAGTTCGGTAGTAGGTGGTACAATGAGTCTAACAAACCTTGCCATGATAGGTTTTGGTATTATCGTAGAAAATAAACTGGAAAGCCGAACTTAACTTCAAAAAACTAGTTTAGGAGGTAAGATTTGCAGCAACATTTATACTATAATTTGATCATATATCTCTAGTTGATATGGGATCTCCAACAATTACATTACATCCTAGAGTTAAAGAGTGATCCTTTATTGATGGAAATTATTATTTGTTCCATTAATATCACTATTTATGTAGTTTTTCGTTTTGCACATGAGCCCTATTATGCCGTCATTGTTATATTATATCTACATGCTGTTTCTGTCCACTGCCATCTTTGTTCTATAAGCAATAGTATTCAGTATATATGTGGTGTTCTGCTGCTTGTTATGTAAAACCAAGAAAATCTTACTTTGTAGTCTGAACATCTATTCCTTTTTCATGGAATTTAGACAATATGTGTACTGTATTTTTCCCGCAGGTTCATGAAATGGCAATGGTCTCTGCCGTACAGGAAGCTCAAAAGGATAATCTCAGGAGTTTCAATGATTACATGATGAAAGTTTTAGAGGTTAGTGTAATAATGTCTTTTATGATATAATACTCTTCATTAAGTTTTCAATTATCTTCCTCTAATTTGAGATTTGGTTCCTCTCTATATTTTACTTCTGATATCTTTGGTAACAGGTATTGTCTAAGTTATATTCATAAAACTATCAGAAAATGAATCTTTGGCATAATGTTGGTAAACTATTTTTTTTGTGCACTTGGTTTGTTCTTATATGATCGTTACATTGCCGAAAACATTAAATCTGTCTTATATGGTTATATCTTCCTTTTCTTTTCTTTTGTTTGTTAAGTTGTTGTAAGATGTCTTTAGAATTTTTATGACCTTTAGGACTTGATTGTAAACTTTCTTATAAAGTAGACTTTAAGTTAACTTTGCAAAACTAGCTTGCAAAGTGAGATTTCCACTCTCTTATATGCATTAATTTGACTATATTTCTAATTGATGTGGGATCTCCCCAAATACTCTGGATTGAACATATCATATGTGAGACTAGATATTTGTGGATGACACGGTATGATAGGCCCAAGAAACCTTATTAGACTTCAAGCTTAATTCAACCTTATAAAACCAAATCTCATTGTAAGATTTGTTTTTACTTATGTAGTATACTTTGATAATATTTGTAGTTGATGTGAGATTTTAAACAAATTTATCACAAAGGGACTGAATATATTTATTGTATTAACATGATTGTTTATTTTTCCATGTTCTATTTTGGTGTCTTTGTTAGTGAGGACATCTCTCTTTTGGGTGGAATTGACTTTCTTAGTAATCCTTATTTACTCTGAAATTTTTTCATTTTTTCTGAAAAAATAAATATGAAGAGAAAACAAAAGGACAAGAAAAAAAATATTTCTGTCCAAGTCATGCAACTTAATAGCTTTTAGCAGTCTTAAGAAGGACAATTAGGTTTGCTGACGTGCTTATCTTTCACAAAAGCATTCGTTTTAGATGATTGGTTTTCTAATTGAGCATGCTTAGGTCAATCCATGGAACTACACATATGAAATGAAGTAGCATAGTGAAGTGAGTAAATAATTTTATCTCACCTTTGCAATGATTAAATGGGATGAGTAGTTTTCTGGCTCAGCTTCCTCACTGTGCAGTAGAATTTACTTTATGACAGGAGGATTGGCAAAAAGAAAAGCGTGATTTCCTTCAGAGTTTAAGTCGAATTTCAACATTACCTAGGACAAACATTGCTGCTAACAGCAGTGTGGGTACCCTCCCAGGTCAAATTGCATCCGTGTCTTCTACTCCACAAGTCTCATCTGGTAGTTCAAGTATGGAGATTGTTCCTCTGACTGGCAGACCTATTGTGGAGAAAAAGGCATCTGTGTATGCTGAGGTAGTGAAGAATCTGAATAAAGCAAGGGAGTCAGGGTTACCATTTAAAGTATGTCCCCTATTTTGTTTATCTCATAAATTTATAATGACATTTCTGTATTAGATTAAACTGTGTTATATTGCCTGTTCAAAATTCATATGCTCCGGTGACCAAAATATTTACTTCCGTGAAAATAGTGTTTTGGAATTTTCATCCAATATCATGTTCATTTTTCATTTTGGATATATAGTAGCATATTATATGTTTTGTCATGTTTTCTATACTATCTTCCCAAAAGATCTTGGCTATATACACCTTTTTGTGTTTACATGCCTGTAACTTTGTATATGCTAACTTTTGTTAATTTTTATGGTTCTTAGCCTGCAGCAGCTTTCAAGGGTGCATATGAAAATTTAGGCATTGATACTAGTAGTGGAAAATCAGTAACGATGCGAAAGATATGGCACCTTGTTCAGGTTGTTCTTGTAGTTGAATACTGTTATAATATTAATAATGTGTGTGAATGCAACTTTATTGCTTGTACCTATCACAAAGTAAGCATTTTATTTATCCTCTATAACTTAACTCATTGAACAGATGCTGATGGGTGAGGACTCAGCCCCACAACGTGTTTCAAAACGGATGTCATTGATTATTGGTGCAAGACGCCACCTTGAATGGGGACATGAAAAATACATAATGGACACCATACAAAGCCATCCTGCACAAGTAATTTGTTATCAGGAATTTCATACTAGTACTACTAGTGTCTGCTGATCATTTTTTTAGTACTTGTTTTTGTTGACAGTTAATTCTGCTTTTCTTCACTGCCTACTGCTTGCCCTCGCTGGCTATGCTTTTGAGGGAGTTTTTCTTTTTGAGAAAAACTTTGTTAAGCTTTTAGAATTCGAATGCTTCCCACTAGTTATTTATTAATATAAATAAAGCCTATGCATTATTTGTGCCAATGTTTATCTTACAAAAATTGTTTACACTTGTTTATTTATTACTGTTAACAATCTACATTTAGATTTCTCATGTTTCCACCCCATGCCTTTGAGGGATATGCTTCTAGAAACTGTGAATAATTTTTCAAGCTTCTCTTAATGTTTTTATCTCTGGTATTCTTTATTCATATAAGATAGAGAGTATGCATTAATTTGTATTTGTTATCAGCACTTAATTTCTGTTCTTTTTTATCTAATGGTAGGCTGCTCTTGGTGGTGGTGTTGGGAATTTGCAAAGAATTCGTGCCTTTCTTCGGGTTTGTCTCAATTTGAATAGTGTCTTATAAATAATGTCATGCATTGAGTTTTCAATAGGTTGCTTATTTTTGTTATTTATATGTAGATTCGGTTGAGGGATTATGGAGTACTGGATTTTGATGCCAGTGATGCTCGGAGGCAGCCTCCTGTTGATACCACATGGCAGCAGGTTTCAGATACTTACTATTAAATTGGCTATACTAAATTGACTTTTTTTCTTGAATATATTTTTCTTTTTTTTGACTCAGTTCGTTGATATATCTTATTCTTTTTTGTTTCTTGAAATTAATACGTTGGTGAGCTAAGCTTGTACTATTTCATTTATTTATTTGGTGACAGATATATTTTTGCCTGAGGTCTGGTTATTATGATGAAGCAAGAAATATTGCCCTATCTTCACGTGCTTCACATCAATTTGCTCCTTTGGTACATACTATGGTCACCACTTCTTACTGATTGATGATATAATATATCTTAACAATTTGCTTGTTTTTGACAGCTCACAGAGTGGATTAATACTGGAGGGATGGTCCCAAAAGAGACTGCAAGTACTGCATCAGAGGAATGTGAAAAAATGTTGAGAACCGGTGACCGGGTTGGTCGAACTGCATATGACAAGAAAAAATTACTTTTGTATGCCATCATATCAGGGTCCCGAAGACATATTGATCGCCTGCTTAGAGATCAGCCAACTCTCTTTAGTACAATAGAAGATTTCTTGTGGTTCAAATTGTCAGCAGTGCGGGATTGTCCTAGTGGACCTTCATCCCTTGTTCTAAGCGATGGTCTGATTCCGTACAGCCTGGACGATTTGCAGAGTTACCTGAATAAATTTGAGCCCTCATACTATACAAAAAATGGAAAAGATCCTCTAGTATATACCTATATCTTGCTTTTAAGCATTCAGTTGCTTCCAGCTGTATTATACTTGTCTAAGGAAGCAGGAGATGAAGGGTATAACATTGATGCTGTACACCTATCAATTGTGCTAGCTGATCATGGGGTCCTTTCTGAAGGTGCTGGTTCTGGGCAAAAGTTGGGAATGATGGATGCTTATGCAGAAGTATCCACCATTATCAGGCAATATGGATCTATGTATTTGCGTCTTGGTGATCTCCAAATGGCCCTAGAATTTTATGCACAAGCTGCTGCAGCAGTTGGTGGGGGGCAGTTGTCGTGGACAGGTAGAGGTAATGTTGATCAGCAGAGGCAGAGAAATCTGATGCTGAAGCAGCTTCTCACTGAACTATTATTAAGGGATGGAGGCATATATCTTTTACTTGGTGCAAGAGGTTCAGGAGAAGAAGGTGAATTGGGACGTTTTGTGACAGATCCGAAAGCCAGGCAACAATTTTTAATTGAAGCTGCATGCCAGTGTCAGGAGGCTGGGATGTATGACAAAGTAATTTCTTTCTTTCTTATATTTCTGTTTTCGTTTATTAGAGGGAAAATAGGAAAAGAAGGACTGTCTTTGTTCGCCATCACCTTAATGTCTGCCTGCCAATGCCAAATTATAACATGACCTTTCTGATAAGAATTATCTCACACATCATAATCAGGTTCTAGAGGAAGCTGGAATGGAGAAGCACTTCATTCTAAATTTAGAGCTCATTTTGATTTGTTTTCTCTTAGACTTCCTTTTTCTGGTGTGGAGCTAAATCATTATTTTAGTGGAGGGATATTGTTCATTAATTCATTTTCAAAGTTTAATAAATGTGATTTCATATAAATTTTAATTAATTTTCACATTTATTTCGTTGTTTTGTGTCTCTACTCCCAGATTTATATTACCAATAATGTTAGCCATACTTCGTTTCCATCATCCATTTATTCATTAACCCCTCTTGTTGTATGTGGAATACTGGGTTTTCATCTAACCTTAATATTGCTTTTGGTTTAGTCAATAGAAATTCAGAAGAGAGTTGGTTCCTTCTCAATGGCTCTAGATACCATCAACAAATGCCTTTCTGAAGCTATTAGTGCCCTTTTCCGTGGAAGATTAGATGGTGAAAGCCGGACTGCTGGCCTCATTCATTCTGGCAATGAGATTTTGGAGACATATACTTATTATCCAGATGTCAGGTCATATTTAATCTTGTACCTCACTACCTCATTTCATAGTACTCCGCTCTGGGATATTGACATTGTTACATTTCTGCTAATTCTTTGAAATATATGAACCCTAGAGGCACATTTAGAACTTATTCTGTGATGATTTCATCCTAACTATGTTTTGCTCTTCAAACACATCTATTATCATGGGGGAAGCAGACCTAATGTCTGTTTTTTGCATAACTGGAGTGAACTCAGGTTTAATACCTATGGGATTGGTCATCTCTTTACTGGTTCCATGGGTATCATTTCGGTTAGGTGTTTGCTATTCTTAAAGTAGGACTTGGAAATTCCAAGAGGCCTGACTATTTCTTGAGTTTCTGCAACTCAGAAGGATTTTGGAAGTTGAAGATGTACTTTTTAATGAATTGGTGATCCTAATAATTTGCTTGTTGGCTCTTCAATCAGAATTATTTAATGAATGCTTTTAACTATACAAAATTATTGTTATTATTTATATGTAACGTGGAAGCATTCCATCTTTCAGTAAAATGATTGATTGAATTCTTTTTGCAGTCTTCAAGAGAGAGAACACGTTTTTGAGCAGCAAACTGTGTTACGACAACTTGAGTCAATATTATCAATTCACAAATTAGCAAGACTGGGACATTATGTCGATGCACTAAGGGAGGTTGCTAAACTTCCATTTCTTCCTCTAGACCCCCGAAGCCCTGATAGTGCTGTTGACGCGTTTGAAAATTTATCTTCACATGTCCAAGCTTGTATTCCAGATCTTTTGAAAGTTGCCCTCACTTGTCTGGACAATGTGACAGACTCTGATGGATCACTTCGTGCCTTAAGGGCTAAGGTATTATCTTGTGGATACCAATGGTTGGTTGGGCTATTTCCATGTTTTTTTCACTTTTTTTTGTTTGAAATACCATAATTCGGATTATTGTTTTTAAAAAGTAATGTGTTAGTAGCAATCACAGATCTAATAAGCTTATTCCTTCCATATAGTATGGTCAAATCTACGAACCCATATCTTGCAACTTTCCTAAGAATCATTATTCATCTGTTAATATGAATCTATGTTTGATAACAATTTCTACTCTTCTTCCCTTAATCACTTTTGTTGTTGTAGTACTAGTAGTATTTGTAAGTTGTAGTATGTAGTTACATTTGGTGTCTGATGGGACGATTGCAGTGCTATTTGATATTTACTTAACAAATATGTGCTCTTGTTTCGTGATGGCTAAATCTATTTTATTTTTTGCAGATTGCGACTTTCATTGCAAATAATTTAAAGAGGAACTGGCCGCGTGATTTGTACGAGAGAGTTGCCCAGAGGTTGTGAAAGTAGCTTATGCGATGGTAATTGTAGTTACCTTTGAGTTCTTGAAAGGCAACAGAATATGTTTGGTTAAAGGTTTTCAGTAGTACAACACATGTAAAATAGTCTTAATGACCTGCAGTGGGAGGAACTATAAAAGGAAACACACTGTTTATGAATGTTCACACACCCTTTACCTTTTTGTTTTAGCTAATGGCAATTTTATACTGTTGGATTAGTATTAACAAGAACATCAATAGCAAATATCATGCTGTTCTTGTTTGCGTCTTTTTCGTTATTTTGGTGGGACTAACATCAACTTGTGTCCAAATTAGTTTGTTTTAACTTAAAAAGGAAATTACTGTCAAAGTCTTATCGAGTAGAGTTGTTGAAGAAATAGTTAAACAGGTGCTTTTGGTTGCAGATGACGACCTTTTATTTAATCCAATTTGTATCTTTTCTGTTTTTGCTTAAAGCAGTTCGCCTATACGAGTCGAAATTTCGATTTCAAATGATGATTCTTTTGCGATGATTATCTACTAGGACTAGCCTGTTTACATGTTGTGAACTCAAAAAGCATGACAGATTCTTTTGCCACCTTTTTCTGTATAGTGGATTTAAAATGCTTATGGTTTAATGACTATAGATTTTGTTCAAACTTTCACGCCACAATGACCGTGAATAGAAGAAACCTAGGGTGTTGACAGTTTTTACACAAGTATGTAATTTTAAAGTATAACTATGATTCATAAATTTTAATATCTTTAACTTTTTTTTTAATCTATTGAGTATTCAATTTTTTTTAATTTTATAATTGACTTTCTATATTTTAATTTTTTGTTTGTTGGATGGTGGTGTTTAATCCTTTTCCTTATCTTGTTGGTTTTTTTACCTGTGAAGTTTTGTTGTTAATATAAATTGATGTGGTTAATATAGAACACTTGTTCTTGTTGAAATGAAAGAGAAAGAAACATATATCTATAAATAAAAAAATACAAAGAGAAAGATATGTATATTTAATAAAATAACAATCAATCTCGGTATATTCAATTATTTCATAAAAGACGGAATTTACACTAATACCTAAAACAAATTAATTCTTACTTATAAGTTATGCTATAGTGCGTCAAACTATTTTAATGAGCGTAAATTGTAACACGATATGGTAAAATATAAATAAATATGAAAATTAATACTAAAAAAAATAGAAGATTATGACAAAAGTGAATAATATTTGCAAAATTATATATTTTCTTAAATGACAACAATAAAGAAGAAAAAAAAATATGACTTTGCAATCTATCATAAGGAAAAAATAAAGAGGTCCAAACCTCGTTCTTATAACAACATACTTAACACTTTTTTAACCAGCTAACTAAAAAAAAGTTGTCCATTTGAGAAATAGCACTACTAATAATCACAATAGTCAAAATCATAGGAAGCACCCTCAGAAATATAAGTGTGGTAGTAAAATGTAACAGGGTCGTAGTAGTTGCTATGTATGCTCACTTTCTCAAGAATCCAATCTTCATCTCCAATCCAATATAGGTGCAGATGACAGATTTGGTTTGCACATGCTCCATATATGTCATAAGTATTCGTGGTGCAATCATCAAAAGGACCATGCACTTCTGGAACATGAACCTATTCAAGATCAATCAAAAATTGGACAATGATATTTTGATTACTAAATTTTAATAATTTTTTCTTATAACATGAGGAGTCATCTTTTAAGTGGTTTTAAAATATTAAGAATGGAAAAATAAAAAAATAAAAAACTACTTAAACGATGTCACCTAAAATTGTAAGAAAAAGTTGTCAAAAAATCATTTTCTATACTAAAAATATATTATCATGTTCAGAATATGAAAATCAGAGCATAAAAGTTCTTAAGAGGAAAAGAGAAACATATATATGATTTTGAATGCAGGACCTCATTGCCATCAGCGTCGCCAAATAGAAGATTTATTTGGCCTCTCGCATAGAAACTTGAACTGCAACTTGTGTATATGTTAACAACGTAACTACAACCCTCGTTCATCTGCAACAATATCTTCAAATGCTCAGTTCAAATTTGAGTATCGAGCTGTAAGGTTGGTTTAATGATAAATGTTGAAAGGGATTGTCATAGGATTATAAAATTGGTTTGCAAGTGTAAGTTCAATTTCCCTACTGACCATGTGTTGTACGGATACAGACATGGTTATAGATATGACATGAACACGAAATATTAACTAAATTAAAAATATATAGGACACGGAACATGACGTGTACACGCATGTTAAGTTTGAAACGATCACCTAACACATTATCAACTAACATAAAAATGAATCTAATCTATCTATTTAATGTCCAATATGTGAAAAGAAGTGATAGTATAAGATTTGTTCCTTATTTTAATCATTAAAATCATGTCAAAGATAAAAAAAATATCTTTCAAATTAGACATAATGTATCCTACAAGTATTGTACAAGTGTTAGTGTCCGATAAATGTCAGACATGGAACACACCATTTATGGTGTCAAAGCATCATATATACTAGCAACTAACATTTTTCGTAAAAAAAAAAAAAAAAACTGTATTAACGAAAAGTTTCTTCTTACTTGGTGTTGGGTCTGGTTGAACTTGGAAGATCTGATGGCTTGGCGTTGAGTAACGTTTGGTGTTGCATGTGAGAAGGCAACGATGATGCAAAATGTGAGGATTATAGTCCAAATAAGAACATTCATTATTTTGTTTTGTGCTTTCAAGAGAAAGAGGGGGCTAGGAGGTAGAAGGAAATTAGTTGCTCTTTTCAATTAAATGAACAACACGTGAGTGGTGTTTATTATTTTTTAACAATGGATGTCATGTCAATGTGTGGTGAGTATCTCACTTTTGGTCATGATAGACACAATTTTTCTGATAAAAATTACAAACTTTTTCATCACAATTTTTAGTAAAGTTATTACAAATTTTCTTATATAATTGTTTTTAATAAAAAAAAATGCATGAAATGCAGATCTTAAAAATATTCTTGAATCATCAGTATAGTTTTTCGCATGAAATGTAAAACCTTTGCTTTTCTCAAAGATCATGACTCATTTTTTAATCGTTCCATCTAATTTTTCTGTTTCTTAACGTTGTCGAAAACGAATTTTGAATACTTGTCCATAAATATTCACACTTTATGATATGAAAAGGAAATTCTGAATGAACTTTTAAATTTGACCATATAAGTGCTCGAAATATTATTTCATCTATTAGAAAATTTGGTGAGACAATATTTAAAAAATTAGTAGTTGGTGACCTTAAGAAGTTAGTTTTGAATCATTCACTGTTAATAGACTTCTTTAGCATTAACATAAACAAACTATAATACATCATTCATTCTCTTTTGCCGGCTAGCTAGAACGTAGTGTTTATTTATTTATTTATTTAATAAGTAGAGATAAAAGGAAGAGTCTTTTTCTTTCTTCACCTCCGTAGTTTCTTTATATATTTTAAAATGTTACAAATATAAATTTTACATTTTCATCATTTAAAATGTATTTTTCGTTTTTTATTTTAGAATATACATTTTAAAGTATATATATATTTTATTTCAGAATACATAACTTCCAATACAAGAATTATATTTCAAATTTTACAATCCAAAATTTAAATGTATATTAAACTATGTTTTTTTATTTACATTTATATTAAACTATGTTTTTTATTTTATATTCTAGAATGTATAATTTTGATATAAAAAAGTTTTTTCAAATTATACATTCCAAAGTGTAAAAATTTATGAAATACATATTGAAACTATGAAGACGCACGAATAAGCTGTCCTGTGAGTTTTATAAGAGAGTCTCGGAAAAGTTTTGCTCAAACAGTCAAATTGGGCCACTATGTTGGACATTGGATGGGCCAGCCCGAAAACATGACATCCGAAGTGTAGTTAGTGAGGCCCTTTTCGAAAAAAAAAATCAAAATCCCAGGATGAATTATTATTACTTGGATGAAACTTAATAAAGAAAGTTTGTGATTTGAATAATTTTCATTATATTTTTTACATAAGCGTGGGGCCCAGAAGAGAATGATAGAACCAATGCGAAACGTGACAGTAATACTGCACATGGCGAGAACATCCTTCGATGCTTCCCATTCCCATTCCTTGTCTCTTCTCCTTCATTTCACAACAATTCTTATCGCTTTCTCATCAAATCGCACATGGAATTTTCCTATATGGTAATTTTTTTTTTCTAGTTTTTTCATATATATCACAAATTTTTCCTTCCTTAAATTTTCATTCTCCCGTCGTAACTTAAAATAAAAAAGGTGTATACAGTGAAGATTATTTTTATAGTAACTACTGGAAAATTGTATATGAAATTTAATTAATTTGGGAGCTTCACTCAAAAAATTTAACAAAGAAAACCTACTGAAATTTTGTATACACCGACTGGGTTGTTTTCCGTTTTATTCTTTAGGGTATTTTAAGCGCTTTCACATGGCTCTTGAAAACTAAAACCTTCTGAAAATTTTAATCTCTAAACTTATTCTCTTGTTAATATTATTTTCAAATCTATGTTAAGTCACGTGTATCAAATTTTAAATCAATATACCAAAATGGTCTTGTGCACAATATTTTCTTAGTTGAATTCAGTTACATGATATCTTAGATTTTTTCAACAAAATTATAGATGTAAGTGATGGATAACACATTAGTCTCTCTGTTTTTTTCTGAATAAAAAAGAGTAAACGGAAAGTGTTAGTGAAGAATTGTGGTTTGGTGATGTGCTAACAGTGCGAGGGTGGAGAAAGAGGAGCATGGTGTGGTGGGTTTTACTGTGAGGTGAGAATTGAGAAAGGTTGGTGTCAAATTGTGAAGCCACATGTCTGCACAAGGGCTTTTCTACAACATGCTTCTTCTTCAACGAGGTTCTTACTCTGCAACTCAAATGGGGTTGTAGATTTCACACACACAACAACTCTCAAATTTCGTGGACATTGGAGATGTTGGATGTGATGTCTTTGAGTTATCCGTTCCAAACATTATTACTAGGTTGTGTAACTGCTCCTACTCGCAGATACTTTTGCAGGACAAGGTGGTGCCATGTTCAAGCCACACCCCCCTCTTCAGTTATTTTGAATGCAGATGAAAGTGGGAAATTTTCTGAGAAGATTCATGCCACAAACCTTGCTTCAGGAAAGGGTGTTCCTTTCGCCACTCAGGGAAGTACTGTGGGTATAATTGGAGGGGTGTCTGTGGATGCCACTCTCAAATTTTTGAGAAAACTTGTGGAGTTGAGTTCAGAAGATGGAGGAAATTCTATTCCTTTTGTTCTGTGTTCTGATCCTCTCTTTAGTAAGGAGCTTCTGTCCTTCGAAAGGAGTTATTTTGTTTCTAGCACAAGTAGAGCGGAAAATTTGAAGCTGGATTCTTCTCCGATTGTGGAGAGTCTCAGAAACAAGAGGGTTTTTCTTGAGAATTCTGGGGCCAGTTGCATAGTCATTCCTTGTAATGTGTCACATTCTTGGTATGAACAAGTGTGTGAGGGATGTTCTGTTCCTGTTCTTCACATGGCCGAGTGTGTTGCCAAGGAGCTCAAGGAAGCTAAGCTAAAGCCTCTTGAAGCTGGTAGTCCTTTGCGGATTGGAGTACTAGCAACAAATGCAACTCTGGCAGCAGGTTTTTATAAAGAGAAGCTTCAAAATGAAGTAATTTCCCTTTGCTGTTTTCAATAACCTGATATCTTAACTATCAAGCAAATCTTATTACTGCACATTAGGCTTAGAGAAATTAATAAATCAGGTCAATGTAGTTGCTCTCAGGAATGTCCATTACAGTGTTGCTTTTCATAGTATAACTAACTTTCAGCACGCACTATATGATTCAGACCTGGAACAAATTCTTTCTAAATTTGTTGTTTTCTTCCTGTGAGTTTATGAGTATTGAACAACTGCAGAAGTTTTGATGGAGCTTCTACAGATTTCAGCATATAAAATTTCATAACTATAATGTAACATGTGAAGGCCGAAGACATTCATTGTTACTTGAAACAGATTATAGGAACCTAGCAGTTACCATTTATAATGGAAAATGTGACAGATTACAGGCCTTTTGGAATTGGGAGTTAGGAGCTTTCTTTCAATAGTCTGAGCCAGTTTCTATTAGGGGCATTTCACTTTGTGAAATGTGAGATGCCTGATTTAATGTTTTAGCACTTCCTGACCTCTCAATTTCATATCCATGTCCTTTTCTTTTTCTTTGTCAAGCCATATATCTATGAACATTGCTTGCAGCTTTGTTTCTGTTCAATAGGACTGTGTTTGCAATGAGTAGATAGTTTGTTTTGTATTGTTTACTTGTTTCTTAATTTCAAGCACTGTGACATGACAGTGTTTCTTCTCGATCATTAAATTTCTACATCTTTTAGACCCAGTTTTCTTAGTCAACCCATTATCTATTTCCTGTGTCAAAACCTACTTCTAGATCATTAAAAATGAATCAGTGGTTTAGTATTGGTTTGATATTATGTCAGTTGGAAGACAAAAACCTAAGAAGGGGGAATTCTTATCCCATATTTCCTTTGTAATAGAGTACAAGATCTTAATGTTTTCTTTCTAATGCAGATTATGTACTGTCAGAAGCTTTTGCTTTATTACAATACAACATATACTTCATACATGTACATATGCACATTTTCATATATTTGTAGCTCTCTTCTGGTTTAGCAACATATATGAAGAATAATCTGTGTGTGCATGCAAAGTATAGTTAGATCTCATGATTGATATTATGAACATTGAAAGAATTCTACCTGGCTACGTCTTTATTCTGCTGCAGCTCTACTAGACTATTATTTCAGTGCACAGCAGGGTTACCAATTGCAACTTTTTGTTGGTTTTTGGAATTTTTTTCATTTTCCTATTTATGAACAAGGAGTTGATTGTCAAGAATGTACTTACATATAATGCACTACTAGTTGTTTTTTTCACTCTTTCTGCAAATGTTGAATTGGGATGACACTTGACAAGCCATAGAGATTTGTATATTTGTTAACTTCATTTTCTTATATTCAGGGTTTTGAGGTTGTACTGCCTGATAGAGCAACAATGGAGCATACAGTGATACCTGCAATTGAAGCTTTGAACAGAAAGGACATGGAAGGGGCATGCAATCTATTGAGAATTGCACTTCAAGTTCTTTTGGTGAGAGCAGCAAATTCTGTTATTCTTGCTTCTGATGATATGCGGGACCTCTTGCCCCCAGATGATCCTCTTCTCAGAAAATGTGTTGACCCAATGGACGCATTAGCCAGGTCAACTATGAAATGGGTAAAATCCTCTGAGCATAATTTATGAATAACAAAGGAAAGCAACTACTGTATTTCATTGTGTATCAATATTCTTCTGATTTCATTGATATCGTTCATTTCATTAATGCAAACTCTTGTACTCAATAATACTGTAATCATGCTGAAGATTTATGTGGATTTTCAGAGCATGTATTGCTTTATATTCATGTGCAGATCAGTGTTATTTGAGCTTTCAAAACTTTTTTTTTTCTTATTAATTTTGTTCAAAAGGAGGAGACAAACATTAATACTATGGGTTTTACAACAACTCAGGTATTGTTAAACTGTTATGTGTGTGTGTGTGTGTGTTTTTCTATCTTATCTATAATTTGGTAACAAAGCCAGAAAGTAAAAGACCCAACATAGACACGTGTTTAACCAAAACTATGACAATACAAGTTATTAAGCCTAGTAATATAAAACCTGTAAAAGCTCCTCTTGTTTTTTTGTTTTTTGTTTTTAATGAATGAATAGAAGAAGAGTTTTGTTTTCACTCAAATAGATCGTTACTGGTGATGCCTATGGCTAGACGTAGAGTTAGAAAGAAAATGATACTATTCATAATTCTTAATATTACTTGATAGACATCACCTTGTGCGACGGAATGAAGTATAAAAAAATAGTGAAAGTGTAGAAATTTTGAAATTACGTTATTCATGTTTCAACAACATTCTTAACTCATTTTTATGAAAACTAAAATTTTCGAAATTGATACTTTATTACTAGTTGAATATCATGAAAATTAAAATACTAGAATAACAAATAATCATAAAGTTTTCTATTTTACTAATTTTTACTTTAAATATATGAGTGAAAATTAACTAAAGATCAGATGGAAATGAAGAAAAAAAAATAATGTCATTGAGAAATTTTTAAAAAGAAAAAATGTCTTCTCTAAATTACTAGTTGTAATGCTGAAAAAGTCTTCGCTGAGGAACACACTGTATCAACGTCTTTTGAATATTTTATAAGCTGGGTAATGGTCCAACAGTGCAAAAATGAATATGCACTGCTTACGATTTCAATTTCTTTGAAATCTTCTCCTATTTTTTTGGCTAATATTTTTTTCGTTACTCCAAGGTAAACAAGGGCCATCGACATAAATGTTCTACAACAGTATCATAAATTTGGTAGGTTCAAAAGTTCTATATATTCTAATACCTGATGCAATACTCTGCAAAAAAAAAAGAGGCAAAAAATTTAAACCCAACAATATTCCTCAAAATCAGACTCGATGGGACTGGTTCCTTAGTTTTAACCCATTGATAAAAATTGCTTAGTTTTTTATATAGTGATCTACTTGTCCAGCCAGTTTCTCAGCGGGGTAAATCTGAAATCCAATCAGCATAAATGCGATTGATCTTTTTTAGTTCGTTTTTCTTGAATACGAACTTCACAGCATATGGTTGATTCTTATGGGAAGGGCTAGCTACCCCAGTGCTAGTTGAGGCATCTGCAGTAGCAATATCAGTATCATCAGTTTGCATTGTCCTACTTTCTGCATAAGAAGGGTACCTATCACTTAGAGCAGCTGCAGAAGTTCTCATTCTCTTGTATTCTGCAGAAGAGGAGCGATCAAATTGTCCTACTTCTGCATCACAAAAACAGGGGTCAAAATTTATTAACATGTTCTATTGAATCACAATGCCATGCAAATATTGTAGAATATAGCGTCAAATCAAACCCATCATCAGTTTTGTTCATCAAAATGACAAAAAAACAAATGTATCTGTCTCAATTCTTTCAAAACAGAATTTGTTTTTCGTTCGACCAAATTATTTTTCTTCCCACAGATCCACTCATACCTGACGAAATTTGCTGGCTTCGCGAGCAAAACTTATTTCAGCTCTATTCAATGGATTGACTAAGGACTAGCGGTGTTCAAAATTAAATTAAACCGATTATCATCAAATTGATTCAAATATACTTATATTAATATGTAACAATAAGTACTAATATTTTAAAGTTTCAGTAATGATAGTGTGGGATTTCATGTATGATGAACATTTTGGTTATATTGAACAATGAATTGATGTTGTCCATAGAATATGATTTTTTTTTATTCCATGTGTCCTCCTCGTGGGAGGTCCTATTCAAGGTAACAACAATGAATTTAAACACTTTCTATATTGCATTTTTTTTTTCCTAAAAGATTTCTATTACAATTATTATCACGTATAAATGAGGAATTTCACTTTTACTATTTGGGATCATGTAAATGTCATTTGCAAAAGTTCTTCAATAATCAATATATTTCCTGTAGTACGAAATTAACAACAATGTTAACATGATAAACCATTTTTTTAATGTAACTCAAGTCAAAAACAACTTAGTTGGATTTATGTTTGATATAACATCAAAACCTAATCAAACTAAATTGTGTATGTTATTATGTTTACTTTAAATAACATCTCGTCACGAATTGAACCAATCTGATACTCAGCAGAAAAAAAAAATACTACATAATTAGATTCCATCACGTCCCGTAGGGTCAACACATTTTCAAATGATAGAAATTTTTATTTCAAAGTAAAAGATTAATAAAATAAATTTCAATTACGCATGTATCATGACGAGAGAATATGTATATGTATCGGTATCATAATTACATTATTCAATCAAATAATAAATTAACTACTTAAAAAAGAATACTACTAGCAGAGAGGTAGAGTACTGGAAATATGATTTTGAGGATGGTAAGAAGAAGATCTAGTACATATGAAACCTGCATTATTAATGGTGGAATCGTAAACGTCGCCATGGAATCGCAACGCGTGATAAACAATGAATAGATCTATCTACGTTATGTGATGATAGAATTAAGAGAAGAAAACCTGACTGAGATTTTAGATTTGGAATTTGAAAAGTTGATGGTTGTGGTGGTAGCGGTGGCGGCGTTGGTGTGGCTGAATGCAGGTAGCGACAGGTGCGTCCGTAGGGACAGTGTTTGTTTTGAAGGAACAATCTGCATAGTTTGGGTTGGCGTCGGAGCTCTGCAACGCTGTGCGCGAAATCGCATTTGCTTCCGTGACCGCACACGCCTCTCCTGAATCTCCTGCACAACTCAGTCTTCACCATCAAGTTACGATTATAGTTAACATTGTTGTGATGATTATTGTTACTGTAATTGTTTTCCGATTCTGTTGAGTTTCTGAAATGGTGTGTCTGTGCTCCCTGTGTCTCCATCTTCACTTCACGCCAAATGCACCGCTCTTCATCCAATCATCTAAAACGGTCAAACTCTCGCACTAATGAATGAAACAAAAGGAGTGAATACCAATAGTTGATTTTGCTTTATATATATATATATATATATATATATATATATATATATATATATATAAATATATGCATGTATTTATATTGACCAGTTTTGACACTCAAATTTCTAACACGTAATTCGAGCCCAAATGAGATATTGACAAAAAAATTAGGAAAACAGTCTCACCACCACCCATGTTATGGGCTTTGGACTTCATTTTCAGTTTTGTATGCGAAATAAAAATAAACATTTTGTTATTTACACTCCCTCAATTGATTTAGACATTTCCCTTTTTCTAAATTTACTTAATTAACCTTTTTCCCTTTTCTAAAACCTATGATCAGTTTGAATACTTTAAATCCTAACCTAATTGAAGGAAAATAAATAAGTAAATGAATTCGTAAATTGAAAGCTTAAGTTATATCAAAATCTTTTAAATAAGTTACAAGTGTTCTGTATTATTTATTTAATTATTTTTTGTTGATAAAAAAGCCTCTGAATGAATTAGTAAACCTAAATTTAGATGTAAACTTTTTCTAGATTTTTAATTGCAAAAAATATAATCTCAATTTATTAAATTTCAAAACTGTTCAATCTAACGTTATTATTTAAATAAATTCTTTTAAAAAGTTGGAACTTGGAACTTACTATTTAATAAATGAATATTACGCTGCTTAAGTCACACTCTAGATATGTTATCATTCTCATGGGTGTGCATTGAATTGTAATTTTGAAGAATTAAAAAAGTTATCTATTCAATTAATACTTTAAAATGATATAAACAAATCATGTATTTGATTAGGACTATCATGAATTATTAAAGAAAACAGCAGAATAAGCCACAGTATTCAAATAAAACTTTTATAGCTTACAGATAGTTTTTTTTTTTAAAAAAAATTGTATACATTTTGATGAGTTGATTTTAAGATGAATTTCAAAATATTTATTAATTTTTAATAAAGTGTATAAATATGTATCCATCAAATCATCTCACCAACCCTTTATTAACTTCACATGCAATACTTGATAATTGTTCTCTTACAAAAAATATTTTATTGGATTTTTGTATTGAATTAATTATAAGAACTAATATAATATGGCACAAAATTGCAAATTAGAACCCTTATTATTCTAACTCAAGACCGAGAATATGGTAATGCATAAAAACTTATAATTGTTATGACAGATATACCAACAGAAACAGGAAAGTATGAGAAATTTGGTTATTAAAATTAAACCCAACTGGTTTGAAGAGATTGAAAAATCAAATTGATTTGACTTTTCTTTTTATCCAATCTTTTTTTTGTACTGACTTGTACTTTCAAATTTTACAATCATTAGCTGTTTCAAATATTTTAAAAAAATTTAGATACAAATACATCAAGATTCAAGTTTCATAAATTTGAATACGAAAAGTCTCCATATTTGAATACAATTTTAGATAAATCTATGAATTTTGTCATAATCTTTAAAATTTCAATGGATCAACATGGGTCAGATTGCTAAGGTGTTTTCCTGGAAATGGTTTTTCCTTACCCAATTCGATGGCCTCAATAACTTTTAAAGAACAAACCCAAATGCCAAGAGCGTGAGCTAAAGGGTGACAAATCCACTAACAGAAACAGAAAAGTATGAGAAAACAAAGTTGTTTTAGTTTACCTTTGTCTTTGCTATGGAAAACTAATAGTAAAAATAAACAAGCTATGGACCACAGGAAGTAAAACAGTAATGAAGCATTCCCATTGGTAAATTACAGCATAGTTGGCAAGAATGTCTCTTTTCAAAATTTCAACCTATTGAAGCTTCTTTATTCCTGGAAATGATGGTAATATTGCAACAAGAGCGTCACCATATCCAACAGGATCTGTGAAAAAACAAAAATAAGAGTCACACACCACACAGAAATTAAATTAAATTGATTGGGAAAACCAAAAACTAACCTCCATCCTTCCGCAGTATCTTGATGACCTCTCCGGACACATCAGACTGCAAACATTGAGAGTCATGGCAATGGTAAGTACTCATCATATTACAGTCATTTGCCCTTTCTAAACATAAAAAAAATCATAAACATGAGAGTCACACAATGACTTGGAAGAGAGTCAAGACACAAACCTCAATTGGCACCTGACCACCCAGTTGTTCAATGTAACAAATCACTTGCCCCTCCTCAACCCTTTGTTTCTGTCAATTGGCACACTACTTCATGAGAACACCACGCCAAAACAAAATAATAATAAACCTATTTTTGTGATGTTGCCCTACCAGGAAACTGCTAGCCTTGTTTTCAAAATATTGCAATTGTGTTGTGATCATATGTTTAAATGTCAACACTCAATACAGATAGAGATAGGAAAATCATCAAAAAATAAATTTTACAAGTTGTATGTTTCTGTGTAGCCTCACATGGTGGATAACAAGATTTCCCCAATAAAAAGGAAAAGAGAAAAGCCATCAACAACTGTACCTCTTTACAAGATGGTGGAGAACGCTTCCCTTTTATTGTTCGTGATCTTCTAAAGAAACCCACCTGCTTACGGTTTTAGAGAACATTATGTAAGGTTTGTAAAATGTGAAGTACAAGTTTCAGATTCTTACCTTTGGAGACGGAATTATTACCAAGCCTTCATCAGCAGCTCTGTCAAGGAATTTCTGGATAGATCCTGGAGAAGATATTGGGTCGACCGGGTTTACAGGCTTTGAGATGGCCAATGAAGTTGTAGAAACTGATCCATTTGTTTTAGGGGTTTCTATGACATTATTTGCACTTACAGAAGCAGGAATAGGAGGAGGTAGAGTTTTATGTTTTTGAGTCAAATCCCTCACTATATGCAGGTGAAACCCAGCAAGCTGATACCATTTGGAATTTGGGCAGATGACAATGAAGAGAAGAAACAACAATAAGAAGCAAGTCAAAGATAATATATCTAATGCCATTATGAGAGAGAATTCGAATAATATTGTGCTAATGAAGACATCTAAATTCAACTTCATTGTACTTACTTTTAATTCTAACTCCCCAATTGAACTTGAGTCACATAATTTAGTGACTAGGAATTCCACCTGCAAAGAATGTCCATACATATAGAGATACACGACTTCAAATTTTCCATTCATGAATAATAAATGTAGAAAACAGACTTGTGCATTACAATGTGACAATCTCTTTTCAAGTGTCATAAAAGGCAAGTTTTTATAGCTGGGAAAACTTCAGAACTAAGATTAAAATGATTATTTAACACTTCCAAGTAAAGAAAATCACAGAAGTATCCACACAAATTTCTGTAATAAATGAAAGCTGGGGATGTAGGTCAAGCCTCGGGAGCTAGGATGCTAAACATCTGATAGGTTCATAAGCTTGGACACAAACTGTACTTTTATTTTGGCTTGTGCTTTGTCAGTTTAATCAGAAAGAGCTTAAGCTCCAGAGCTAATGTAGAGCCACATTTCAAGCTAAGCACTGGCCAATATTAGACTAAAATATACTGGTAACATATGCTATACAATATACCAGAGCACATAATGGTTTATCTACATAAAATGGTTTTATAAATATGGAACAGCTTACTCAAATATTGACTAACAAACAAAGAAGGTAATAGATGAAAGCAGCACAATAAAGTCATCATGAATTTGGATCTGTTTTATAGATTATTCGCCCTGAAAAATGAAAAAAGAAATAGATGAATAAACAATGGGATCTTCCAAGTACTAACCTCGTTAAAATTGGGAATAAGCGGACTTGTCAAATCTGAAGATTTAATCTCTTCAGAACCTTCTTCCGACCTTTTAATAACTGTGATGTAATCATTTAAGTATGTTATAGAAGCCAGACAATGGTACAAATATCAAGTTAATAGTATTTGCCATAGTGAGAAACTTCAAATCAATAGCTTTACAGCTTTTACACAATAAGTCAGAAATGTGAATCAGATTACAAAATGTACAATCGTAACATTAAAAAAATCCTATAAAAGATACAGTTATGAAAACTTTACAACAAAGAACAGTACAAGTTCCTGCATAGTGTCCATATTCCTTGTATTTATATGATAAGTACGTACCCAAGCAGTTGGGGAACTCACCCAAAAGCTAACTATTTAAGAGGGGGAGAACCAAATACTCAAACACTCCACCGAGTATTCTAAACTACTCAATGTAGAACTTGGACACCCCATAATACCTAAGTTCCTATCATTATTTCGTACGCCAAAGGTAAAGGTGAAATCAATTTGACTTCCAAGCAAAGTTGATGCTAATATAGTCTATAAACTGCGAAAAGTGACATCAAAATCGCCTTCTGTTTGTTCATCACAAGAGTGAAGGACTTAATCAACATTAGTTTCAATGGCGGAGGCACTAAATTGATATAAACTCTTGTGGAAGGTCAAATTGCTTTCACTTTGATCAAGAAAATAAAATGATATCAGCTTTCTTTGGAGGATAAACGGATGTCACAAACATCTTTGAGGACTAAAATAGAACTCTATTCAACGCAAAATATTTTAAATTGTCAAGTATATAAGTAATTAAGTATGATTTATAGTTTCAATTCCAATAATATAATGTTTGAATTTATACAAACATATTGAATATGGTTTAATTACTTCTTTCCTCAAATAAAAAATAAATTAATAAAAACTTATTTGTTATGCAATCTATTTTAATATAAGGTTTTTCCATATAATGAAGTTGTCATCAACCAATTATTCCAAAAGCTTAAGCTTTAGATGGAAGTACAAGAATGGATTTATATCCATCACATCCTCCCACCCAAGAGTCCTGTGCCCTTTGAACACCGGTCAGTGCAAAGACTCATAGTGTGCTAACATTAAACTTTTTTTAGAAGAACTGGAGGAGCAGCTAAGATTGAACTCTAAACCACTTGCAACATAGGTTCTAATACCATGTCTTCAAACAACTAACTAAAAGCTTAAGCGTCTAGGTTAAAACACATGAATGATTCTTTGTCAAAACAGAAATAACAAGATCTGAATGTGTGTTATATCATGCACACATAGTATGACATGAATATGCATGCCAAAACTCACACCAGATTACTACCAGAAACCTAAATTGGACAGAGATAATGCATTGGATCCACTAGAAATCATTGATGGTAAGAAATTTAATAGGATTTGAAATTGAGAAATAAACTAATGACGGTTTTTATATAACCTATATGACAAAAAATATGTAAAAAATAAAAGAATAGAAGAAATTACCCTTGATCTCTGACGCTGGGTCATTGGATGATGCTAAAAGCCTATCTGCCTGTCGTGACGTAACCAAACCAGTGTACTGCAATGACTGCCTTCTCCAGCTTCTCGTACCAACGTGTTTTGAAAGTCCAACATTTTTTCCACTAAAGTGCAAGTTCAATACTTTAATATTTGGGCTACCTAAGCTACCTGTGATAGAATTTATGACATGATAACCACTCTTTCCGGGGTACATAACCATTTAGTAGTCTTGAAAGAAACACCAAACTCTTGCATACTAAGTATCCAATATATCAAGACAACAGAAAATGATTGAAGAATAAAGAAAAAGTTTCTTTGAAATGTTAAATATTTTGTCAAATGCACACTTAAGTGATGCTTTGGTTAGTAGAAAAAACAAAAAAAAAAAATCACAAGAAAAAGTACATTGATGAAATCAAAGAGAAAAAATACTAAAGAAGAAACAAAATAATAGAAATTTCTAATAGATTCCTACACTATATAATGGAACTTCGGCAAAGATTACAAATAACAGAGCACAATAGAAATGATCTTCGGCTGAAAAAGTACAATTTTCAAGACTCAATCATGATTATATTTTACACACAAAAAATGCTAGAGGGGGAGACATGTATTCTTTTCATTCACACTCATTGTGACCTATGCTTGTTTCTCAGAAATCATTCATAGTTATGTTAATCTACTCAACTAGTAGCCCATCTTTGAGGCTTAGAACAGCAAGCCCATACATAATCCTCACTTGAAGGAACAACAGTAAACCAGTAGGCTCACAAATTAAAGGACAAGATGAAATAGCTGCCCCAATCTGTACAAAGAAGTGTCGGACTATTGTAATGTCACCAGCTCAGGAAAATATCTAAGGTTCAGTCATGAAATTAAAACGCCAAGCAGTTTCACTGCCCTCATACACTGTATAAACTGTACAAATCAAGGCACCTTTTTCCTATTCCAAGGATACTAAAAAAACAGAGTTTTGTTGTCAGGGCTAACTTAATCCAACTGTTTTTCAAATACCCTCTCGGTCTCAAACATAAGCAAACCTAACGAGTGCTGGCCTCGAATATAAGCAAATCTCAACTAATTTTACCTCGTTTAATGAGACTATTTCTAAGATGCCTTCATTTAATTGAGAATAATAACTCTTCTATTCTTGATATCAAGATTTAAAAAGTTAAGATTACGAAAAATATCACTTTCGTAAATGAAACTAGAACAATTAAATACTACTAACATCATTTCTTAATTGATGTGAATTAGTTTTTCTTGGCCTATATTGAAAACGGAGGTAATATATCTTACAATGGACATGAACCTAACAAACTCAAAACACAAGAACCCACAAACAGAGTTTCAGAGACAAGTACAATATTTGGTTCAAAAAATCAATACATTGTACAAAATAATTGAAAAGACATCGTAGTGAAGGCTGCAGCAATTACGAATTTATGAACAATCCGGTACCCATAGCGTTGGTGGGACGAGCAAAGTAGATTACCATACGCTTGACCCATCAGATTAAAAATACAGCAGATTGTCAGTACTCAGTACAAAGCAAATAAAACAGCACTAAACCAGCATCGACCATGTCACCGAAAACTACATCTCAAATATAAAATCACATTCCACTTTCATTTCCCAACCCCACTCACGATATTGCAGAACAAATCACATGAAAAAACATAAATTATCGAAAAGGCCCCTCTTTGAAGTAGTAATTGTAATCTGTAATCGAATGGATATAAAATAGAGAGAAAGAAAAACTCACATGAAGCCATAGGAAGCGTGGAGCAGAAAGTGTCGGGGAAAAGGGTAAAGGGTTGGGAAATGAAGAGAGTGAAAAAGAAAAGAGAAAATTGTGGTGTCACTTGAAAGTTGAGAGAGTGAAAGAAAATGAGACTACAAAAGAATGAGAAGAGAAGAGAGACAGCAACATGAACAAAACCAATACCAACATGGAATGAATGAGGATTGACGGTTACAGCTGGATTTTTTTAGGATTGCTATTTCTATTTCCGTTTCTATTCTTAATCTTCACTCCAAAACTTGGATTTTCTTTTCTCCTCCAAAATAAACCTAATTATTTTTTTTTATTTTTACTCAAATAAACCAATGTAAATATCATGCTAGATCAATTTATTATTTAAGTTGAGAACTCTAAATTTATTATTTGGCTGGTGTGGAGTGAATTTCTGGCCTGATTTTCCAGCTTAAGACTGAGTTTTAGTCTGATTTTTTCAATATTTTTGAAAATTAGGAAAAAAAGGAAGAAAAGAAAATCGAATGTTAGTGTTTAACACGTGAATGATAAATAGGTTTAATTTAAAAATTAAAATAAAAATTAGTTTATTTGGGAAATTTTTTTATTGAATATATATTTTAAGAAAAAATTCAAAACTTGATCCGTTATTAACTAACGTATCTCCACTTTTAATGTGATATTGATTCATTTATTATTTATTAATTGATTATTATGAGTTTTAATTTAACTTTTCTTCTTCCACATTAATTTTCAAGAGTTCAGTTTTGTGAGACCGACCACGCTCCAGAGGTATTATTTTTCTTTAAATTGTATAAAAAAAAACATTTTAAAATAAATTTTTTTATTCAGCACATTTAATATCTTATTACACTTCAGCTTTAGATTTATAACTTTAGTCATGATACTACAATAAAATACTTTTATGAATTAAAAATAAAATGATAATTTTAATTACTTATTCAAATAATTAATTGTTAGGAAATTTTTACCGTTTATGTTGTGAAAAAAAAATATTTGAGTAGAGTAGAAGTAATATGAACTATAAAATTAGTATAAGAAAATGTAATTCGTCAAGAGTGATATGCATCATTTTTTATGAATTTAATAATATTATTTATTTTAATAATAATTATAATTATAATTTTTTTTTTATTATCATAAGATAAAAATATATACGTTTCCACTAATTTATTGTAAAAAAAATACTTACAAAATATATTAAAAAGCTATTTACAATAAAATTATTCATATTTTTTATATTTATTATTTTATTATTTAATCATAGAAAAAGTAAATATTTTTAGTGATATAATTTGTCTTTATTTCCAGTCAAAATATAGGTAGCCTAACAAAACCTCGTTAATATCGAAAATGTAGAACTGATTTTGAAGTATTCTGATTCTATTATAATAATAAGATGTTATGATACATGAACATCTGATATTCTATTCAACACCTATCCGATATCAACAAAATAATATTTTTACTTTAAAATATAAAATCATTTAGAATGAATCAATTAAAAGAGTAAAATTAAATTAATTAAATGTTGGAAAGGATGTGAAAATTGAGTATGAACATTTTTTATATAATAAATAGACCAATATAAATAAAAAAAATACCTTATAAAGTAAAGATTATACACTACTTATATATTATACTTTGGTATGAAATATATCCAACATTTTTTACAATATATTATTGCTTGTAAATAAAATTTATATTATTATTATTATTTTAACTACAGATTAAGTTAATATTTTAATTTGTAGGGAAACTAATAGCTAACAAATTATAAAAATATGATTTGTTTAATTTTTTATGATTAAATAAATTTATGTATCAATTATTTAAATATGAAATAACATGGTAAAAGTATTGAGAACATTATATGTGCTCCCCGTAGCAATGATATTATAATAACAACAAATTAAAACAAACTATGGTGACTTACACTATATTTTTTTCTTTATTTTGAGCATCAATCGAAGCATACATCATATGTTTGCTTGATTGTAATAAGAAAAATTGAAACTGAAAATGGCAATTTATCGCAAAAATTAAAATCTTCCCTAGTTTGGGTACTATAAGGATATAAGAAGAAAAAACATTTTTTTTTCTGAAAAAATCTTACTTTTTGTGTTTATGAAAACTGAGGACAAAATATAATTTTTGGCTTCTCTCTTTTAATTCTATTAAATTTTGGTTTGATACATTAAGTATCGATTTTTAGTTAATGATCTATTATCTAAAAGGAAAATCATGAGAATGGATTCTTGTTAGCTTTTTCAATAATTTAAAGAACATATATATCAATTAATTACTAATTTAATATCATGAAGTAAATTAATTATTAAATTCTTAAATCCTTGTAAAACAAGTTGTAATGCTAATATATGAATGGTGAATATACCCAAAACTGGATAATCTTATTTCTAATGCAAGTCTCTTGGAGCACAGCATTTAAAACATTCCATTCTGCTAGCGAAGTTATGTTCATTGCATCCAGATCTGCAGAAAGTGAAAAACAAATTGTCATCACAAGAAACACATGGAAGAGAGTTGATGATTCATCAAAATTTCGTTAAAATAAATAAAATAACGTAGCATATATAAAATGAAAAATAATATTTTAACAATTTTGATAATCACATATTTTAAGTGATCTTTCATTTGTTTATTTTTTTATTTTTATATTTTCTTTCGAACAATATGATTTTTATATTTTGATTCTTATCATTTATTCTGATGTAGTTTAGTGAGATTCATTGATTAATAGACCACTATTTTTTTTTTGAAAAAAATCAGTGATTCATAAAGTCATGTCAAAAAATAAATGATGAGAGTAAAAAAAAATGAGAATTATAGTATAATTTTTTATTTCAAAATCAGTCAGAAGATGTCACCTCAAATTATAATAGAAAGTTGTCCTGAAATTTAAGTCTAAAAATATCGATTTTGGATTTTTTGCTGGATTTTTTGTACGGTTCATCTACTGTACCTTCATAATATATTAATTATCACTAATTTTGACGTTTTAAAATATCAACATATTGTATTTTTAATGCTCAGCAGAAAAGACTACCATACCAAAAACAGCACGAGAGAATCTAGACTCAAAAATATCACTCCATCTAAGATATATATGAGTGATCACCTGTTACATATCCAATCACCATGCTTCCATCCAGGTTTCCAAGAGGGTTTTGAAGATGAAGTGTGAGCAGCAGCTGAGTGGTTCCTGGAAGCACCACACTGGAAGCAGGTTGAACGGGTAGCAAAGTTATGTGAAGCACAGTTAGATGCATCACAGTACCAGTCACCTGGTCGAACATCTGACTCAGTGCCAAAACCACCATAACCATTCCCCTCTCCACCTTTACAATCCCCACAACGTTGGCAACACTCTCTCCTCTGAAAGTTCAGGTGCTGGCATGACCTGCACTTCCAGTCTCCCACTCTCATCATTTCTTCTCTGCACTTTTAACACCACTCAAACAAATATTAACAATCAAACCTCACACAGTTTCACTACTAAAGCATTTTCTCAAACAATACATATGCAAGTTTCATTTTTTTCTATGCATCTCTTTCACTTCATTCATAAGGAAAAAAGAGAGTAACTACGTACAAAGACCAACCTGAAGATGATGCAAAGCTTGAACAAATCAGAGAAGCAGAAGCTGAAGAAGAAGGTGGTGATGAGTGAATAAGTGATGACGAGGAAGATGGTTTATATAATGGGAGAAGCCACAGAAAAAGAGAATGAATACTTTTTGATAAATGGAATCATTGAATTCTAAAAGAGAAAAGAAAACCATGCATGCTACAATTCCAAAGATACGATACTTTTGATTTTTGTACAACACTTCCAAGATTTCATGCATCACTGCAAGTAATGTAAGTAAAGTATGTTATAGGATTAACAAAAATCTGTTCCTTTTACTCCAAAATCAGAAAGCGAAAGTGGAATAGAGATAGTCTTTCTCCTTTATCAATCTTTTCTTCAAGGCATGCATGCTTAAAGCTAAAAGCATTTCTGAAGGAGCACTTTAATTTCAACCAACATGGCAAGTGAATCCAAATTTCCAAATCTTGGAATTTGTGGTCTTAATTCATTTTTTGACTTTTGGAAGTTTGCATTCAACTTTAGATGAATTCACACTTGGTTAAATTGCTTACTTAAACGCACTTTTTTGTTATAGAAATAATATAAATAAATTAGGAATAAAATATTATTCAAGTACAGCTCGTTAAATTTCGTATTAATTAAAAGTTAAACATATGTAAAGAATAAAACTAATAAATTTATTCTCTCGTATATAGATTAGAGATAATTTCAATCTCTTATATAAGTTTCATACAAATATTACACATTAATGTGTAACTATTTAACCATAAATTTAATGATATTCATACTTTAATAAACTTAAATATTTTTAAGTGAAATGATCAAACGTTTAATAAACAGCTTAAATTATTGGTCAATATATATAGCATTTAAACTATAGACTACTTTTAATTATTTATTTTTTTCATATACATCCACATTTGTTCTATTTTAAATTATCTTATTATTATTTTTGTGTTATTCTACATTAGCTCAGAACAATTCTAAAGAGACCACAGAGTATCAAGTTTTATAATGTTACCTCTTTTTTACTTTTTTTCTAATTCATGTTATAGAGATACAAAGAACCAAAATATGCAATAATAAGTAAATAATATGTAAAAGGAAACGAGTATGGATAAATTATTATAACATTTTGCAATAAATAACACTAGTTTATTTTAAATAGCATTGAAAAAACATACAATGTAAGTGCATACAAACATTAAAGTAATATTTTAATGATAAAAATATGAGTATATTTTGTAAAAATAAAATAAGTGCATATAAATTATTTACTCCATTTGAAAGGTAGTTGCTATTTTATCAAAAATATTAAGAAAAAAACGGTTATTGTCTGTAAGAAGAAATAACAACATAAATAAATAGAATAAACATGAGTGCATATATTAAGAGTTATATGAAGTTTATAGTTTAAGCATTATACTAACTATTAGTTTAATCATTTTATTTCAGATTAACAGAACAGTTCCAGAACCTTCCCTACGTATAGCAAAGTTTATGTAGAAACAAAGCACGAGATTATAAACACACATCTTTAGCAACAAGTATTTTGAATCAATAATTCAACAATAAATAAGTCTAATGCAATAAATATATAGACACTTTAATTTTACGTATATCCTTCATAAATATTGATTTAAATGTAGAACTTTTCTTGCACGTATATCACCATAATTTAGATCATTCGGAGCTTTTGTATTTTCTTCCAAGATGATATAGTTATTGTCAGATTTGAACTAAAATCTAAATTTCATTTTTCTTTTATGGCATTGGATTATTTAATTTGTCCTTTTCCTTATTAACTTCGAAACTTCTTTGTTAGAAAAGTAAGAAAATGCCATTTTTACGTTTTTTCAAGAAACAATTCAACTTATTTAGGTAGAGTTATGCTTTATTTTTAATTTGATTAATTTAAATTCAATTTTTGAACACGAGCTTTAATCAATGTAATGTTTTATCATATACAAATGAAATTGGCCCATCTATTACCAAATTAAGAACTGTTGACAAGTGTTGCAAATCACTAAAACAAATACTTACCTATTATATACATATAAACTATTAACCTTTTATTATAATTATCATGAAAACACACACATATTATAATTATCATTACTAGCGAAAACAGATACGGTATGTTCGATTATTTTATTTTCATCAAAATTTAAGTTAAAATCAATAAAAAATATATAATTGTTAAAATTAAAAAGAATAAAATATATATAGAAAAAAATAAATAAATAACCGTTAAAAAAAGAAATTTTTAAAATAATGATTAAAAATAAACTATTTATAAAATAATTAATTTTTAAAATAATAATTAAAATTAAAATTAAGATAACAAAATATAAACGAAAAAATATATATCTTTATATATTGTTATTTATATAATGTTAGAGATAGATTACATAATTTTTTTCATGTAAATTGTATATACACACGCGGCATACACGTTTAAAATAATCAAATTACTCAAGACCCATCCTAAAAATGTTTACCCTGACTAACATCACAACCGACAATTTTCAAATATCTTTATTGATCTAATAAACCACGAATCGCACAAAGTTCCTTTGACCGTAGCATTTGGTTAAATGCAACGAATTCAATTTTCAGTCCCACCAAAAAAAAGTCGTGTATAGTGATAAAAGGAAAAAAGAAATCAAATAAAGGGCTATTCAAAATGCTTTTAATCCAACCGTGAATGCCATTTGATAATTTCAATAATGTGTTCTTCAAAATGAAAGAAATCACCAAACCGCCATTTTTACTCTATTACTAGCAGAATACATCATCTAGCATCATTTCAACTGAGGCAATACCATTTCCATGTACATTCTACCTATTAAACATCCCATTTTAGGAAAACAATCGTAAATCACCATCATCGATTATATTGGTTGAAGCATTACTTCAAAATAGAGTTTTCACTTCAATATCCTTTTCTGCTCCGGCTACCAGGACTTGCCACCTTCCTAGAACCTGATGATTCCGGTGAACCGTGCAAATTTCTCAGACCAGGAGAGGAACCTCCTCGGTGTGTAGGAGATGCAACTTGTCGAGGAGATCCAGTACTTGCTTCGCTACCTCTATTATATGACTCAGCCTCCAGACTTTTGGCTTCTTCACTCAGAACTGATAGCTGTCATCATATACAACACATAGATGTAAGAAATTATTAGACAAAAGTTTAAAAAAGGTTGAATTTCACAGAGGATCGGGCAAAAAGAATTTGAAATATGTAACTTTTAGAAGCTAAGCTAGTCATACGGTCAGTGAAAAACTATCATGATTCGAAAAATACCCGAATTTGATTATCTCTCAGTCGATCTTGAAGCGTACTTATAGCAGGACTTAAACTGTAAAGTCAGAAAGTAGTAAATTGTTATTGGAGAAGTAGAAGAAAATGAGGAGGAACTAGAAAACGGACATTTTTTCTCTTACCAGTATTCAATCAACTTGCACAGGGAAGCCTGATAAGTAGAAGTGTGGTGTATAAAAGTCAGAGGATGCACTTTCCCATCCCTGGAGAGTAGAAACAAAGGGTACATCGGAAATTGAAGACAGCAGAAAAATGATGACATAAAGCAAATAAACAAGAAAATTAAAGACAATTCGTTGAAGTATTAATGAGAATATATTTTATCAAATTATCACCTCATATTTTGTGAGATGGCCTGATTATATGCACTTCGCTCCTCTTCAAATAGTACATTTTGCAGATCTGCGTATGATGATAATGGCGAATCAAGGTTGAGTATAGACAAGGCTGGCACAACATGAAGGGGAACTTCTTTTCTTACGTTCTGTGCACCTCTGAAACCAATAAAAGCCATTTTAAAACCCAAGACTGGGAAACTATCTTGTCAACCTCAAATGATTAAGCATGACTGACCTGACCAAAAATAATACAAAGAATGCAGAAGAGGATGCTATTGTTTTATAGTAAAGAGTTGCTCTACAGTTATTTTATAGCTTCCGTTTATCATTCAACCAACCACCAAGAATGAGAATCATCCACATAATGAATGCCTATCTCCGTCTCCGGTGTGATTATATTTATTGATAGAAAATTCATGGTGTAACAAGTTATTAAGGCCAATACCTAGCACATATCTTTGATCTTATCAAATCACCTAAGGTTTGAGACTAGATATGAACGGTAGCACCATGTTCCCTTATGGATCAAGAGGACACACAGAATCCAAATACCAAAAATAGGCCTAAACTGTAGTTGATAAATAATAAAGATATTAGTGGTGCATTACGCACTTATCAATATTATATACCTCATGTCCAAATTTGAACGATGCATGGCCTCTTGCATACTATCTGACATATCCATGGGATCAACATCAACTAAGTTAATGTCTGAATTGTTGGGATGGTAGTTGGCATCAGCATTAGCAAAGAAATTCCCCAAGTCTGATCTCCCACCGTCCTGGCAAAAATATATAATTGTATAAGTCTTAAAGTAAGGAAACACAATGCAGTATTTTAATCCAGTATAGAAGAAAAAAACTAGTTTTATTGATAGGACCGCAAGGGACTGAATTCATTTCCCATAATGTGAACATGGAGAGTTTATGTTTTATCTTATACCCTCATCTTGCCATATCAACAAAATGGTATACACAAAATCCAGAGTCGTAATAAGAAACTTCAAGTAAAACCAGTTTCAGAAAAGAAATGCAGATTGGATACATGCCAAGGGTGGTTCTATAATAAAATACAATATTGAGTGCTTAATCATGCACAAAACAACAGTATTCTTGTTGTCCCAGAGACAAAAGTCTCCAACAGAGAGTTCTCTCTTTACGCAAGCTGCACATAATAATACACTTCCTTAATTACACATCCCACTATTACTAGATATAATCCTAATACGTTACTGAAAAATGTTAATTTCTATGAATACCAACCACTATGCAGTTTCCCATACGGAACTAATGCAGAATTACTAATACAAGATGTTATTTTATATTCCATGCATACAATTTCGAATCCCATCTGCCTCCAGCCCATCCGTGGATCCTTCCTAACCCACTTAACTCTAATATTTTCTATGAATAACTGCAACCATGCAGTTTCTAATACAGAACCAATGCAGAGTTACTACTACGCATATTCCTAAAAATAACTGACTCTAACCCATCAATGGATCCTACTACCATTTGGTCCCAGTTCCAAACACTGAATCCAATAGCTTCATTTCATATTCTGAAAAGAGAGACGGGATTCTAAAGCTTGTTGGTTCAAGTATCTGGCATTTAAAACTTTGTCATGATATGAATACACAATAAAAACACCACTGGAGGTGGACACTAGAAAACAATGTCATGATGGTATTTAAACATTAAAAAAATAATTCTTCAAATCATCTACAGATTTGTTTGAAATTGGGACTGGAAAGCACAAAAACAAGCAGAACTACATTTTAATAAAGAAACAAACACCCCTCTAACAATTTCTGTAAGCTGCATCATGTTTTACAAATTTTACATTCAAGCATAATAAGCATTCTAAATACAATTGTGTATTGTACGGCCAACCAACAGCACAAAATACCAAATTTTAAATCACGTTGAAATATAAAAAAAATTATACCTTACTAGCACCGACACTTGTTGAATCACCAGTGTCCTGCACAGGGCTCTCTGCCTTGAAGTAACCAGGTCTCAATGATAAATTCTCCGAGGAACTTGGCGAAGAATCGATATCAATAATAGAGCTTCTATTTACAGGAGACAAGGGTATAGGTCTTGATGTGTGATTCTGCTTCCCATCAGTTGACTGGAAAGCAATTACTTGAATTCTTCCAACCTGAACACAGCCCAAAGGATTTGACGATAAACTTAAAAACAAAAGTTCGAATTAAAGAACGTTTTGGCCATGCATTGAAGACAAACCTTGTTTGCATCTTCACTGTAACAGGAAAAAATCAAGCCAATAAATCCAGTGTCAAGAAGCTGATACATTGCCTGGGTGCGTACATCAACATGGGAAGGGAGAACTGTAATGTGAGGGTGCGAATGGTACCAACCGATAACCCTTGTCGTCGTTCCGGTGGCGACGGTCATTCGGTCAGCGTGGGCAGAAGCGGCGGCCAGCAGCTCAGGGTTGGTTTCCACCCGATCCTTCTGCCGATCAGACCTCGTCTGAGGAGACGCCCCCCAGATCAATGCAGTCACGTTCCCGTTTTTCGAATGCTGAATCAACCCAATCCATCACAATTATTAATCGAATCGAAACCTGGTACTGCGTCTATGCGTTTCTTCAATTGACTCGACAACAGAGAAAGAAATTTTAGGTCAGATTACCTGAATGTCCCCGAGAAGAAGACCCATAATCTCTTCGGTTTCAGTGGACAATGCATGAGTGAGGCAACTTAACCACACTTCTTCCGACATCTTCACGCTAGTTAGAGACATTTTTTTTTCGATTCAATTGATTCTTTCTTCTTCTCTTCGATGCTCGTAGACCCCACCGATTCCGAATTGCTCTCTCTTCTTTCTTTATCTTTCTTCTCCGCCCAACAAAACCTCACCCACCACTCGACAAACACAAACTTTAGCTTCTCTACCTCTTCTTCTTTCTTCTTCTTTTCTTCTTCGTTCTTGATTATTAATTAAAAACTCTTTTCTTTTATTACGTTGCCATACCCTAATGTTACTTACTCCCATTCAGCAAATGCAAATTTAGTTTCATTTAGGAAAATAAATTATCAGAGCAAAACAATTTTTGAAACAGATCAATTAAAAATCATAAAACTTAGTCATGTAATTATCTAACACACTTTTCATCCTAATATAGTTTTAGACATGCAATAACATTTCAAATTGACTTTTTTTATATTTTATAATTACTAATTTCGTATCCTAACATTTTATTAAAGTTCAGTATCATACTTTTGTTGTTCAATTTAATATTCTAATTATCTCGTTAGATCGGAGTTAACATCGTGTCCGTACAGGACACGTGTCAAGCCATGAATTTTTTAACTTTTTTTAAATTCTTTTTTTTCAAAAAATTAAAAAACTGTCACGTGTCAGTTTATCATCGTGTCACATGACAGCTTACCATCATGACATGTGGAAGTGATAATAGTTGTTTTCAATTTAGTACCCTAATTTTTTAAAATGATCTAATTTTGTTCTTTCTAATTTGAGACCAAATTAGTAAATAAACTTAATTACAACTTATATATATATATTACAGTAACTTTTTCTAATATATACATCAAATCATTTCACTTAAGTACTTAAATTATTTTATTTTTTACATTTAAATTTTGTAATTTTTTACACATAAAATTTTTACACTTGTAAAAAATAAAATAATTTGAATATTTAGGTGTAGTGATTTGATGTATAAATTCAAAACAATTATTTTAATCTATATATATAAGTTATAATTAAATTTAGTAACTAATTTGGTCTCAAATTGGAATGGACGAAATTAGATTATTTTTAAAAATTGGGTACTAAATCGAACCAAAAATTTAAATTGGGGTACTAAATTAAAAACAACTATTACCTCTGTCACGTGCCATGATTATAAACTGTCACGTGGCACGATGATAAACTGATACATAACAGTTTTTATATTTTTTGAAAAAAAAAAAATTTTCTTTAAAAAAAAATTATTTTTTTCAAAAAAAAAATTAAAAATTTCATGACTTGACACGTGTCTTGTACGGACATGGTGTTAACTCCACCTTAACAGAGAGGACCAAATTGAATATCTTTAAATAATTTGAGTATTAAATTAAATAAACTAAAAGTATGAATACCAAATTAAATTTTACCAAAAAGTTAGATACCAAATGAGTAATTATATTTTTTTTTCTTAAAAAAAAAATTATTGATTTTTTTCTTAAAATATTTATCTTCAACCTCACCAAAACAATATATTTATTAAAAGAGTGACTCGTTTCATTCAAATAAAGGAATAACCTTTTCGTTTTTAATATAATAAAAAATAGATATATAAATATTTTAAATTTATTGCGATTATTAAATACTGTCTTTAGTAATTATCACGTATATTTATAAAAAAGTAATATTAATATATAATTAATCGTAAATAAATTATTAAATCTTTTAAATATAAAAAGAACAAACGCTATACAATCACTAGATACTCTAAACCATTAACAATTTAAATAAAACTAATAAGACCATACTATGTTTTTATTGTTAAAAAAAAAAAAAAAATAATTATATAAAACCGACAATTTTCTAATTTTTTTTCTATTAAACAAAATAACAAATGCTATATATAAATTAATAAATAAAGTGTTGTTTGCCATGATATATATAATTGTCTCCGAAATAAACACTATAAAAATATTGATTTGTTTAAATGGGAAACACCAAATAGCATAATTTATATTTACTTCTGAAATTAATTTTATGTTGACAATAAAAACTTATACAATAATTTTGAACCATGAAAATAGGTATATTATAATTATAACTTGCATAAACTTAAATATTTTATATTATTGTCATGAAATTTTATATTTTTATGAAATTAAATATTTTTCTATTATATAAATATAGAGAACTATTTTTTAAACTGTCACTGCTTACAAGTTCATGACTTTAATTTAACTTTAGAACAGTAATATAAATTAGATTTAGTTATGTCTTAAGTAGTGGATAAATTTAGAAAATTTTAATTGAGTTTTTAATAAAATTTTATATTATATTAAATATTCAGTCTAAATTTTTTAATTATATTTATTTTGTTTTATTAATTTAGTGATGTAGTTCAAAAGTGATCGATATAATTATTATTTTTGTATTGTCATTATATTTAATTGTTGTCACATATAATTTTACTATTTTATTGTTTTAAAATTTTAAAAATTATAATTTATATTTTTATAAATATGAAAATATGATGATATGGTATAATTATATTATATACTAATATAATAATATAGTGATAAAACGATGTAACGATACTATGAAATGATATATAATAATATGATGATTAAAGATAGGATAATAACGATAAAATCACAAAATATAAAATTACAATTTATAATTTTAAAAGAATAATTAGATTATAACTATGTATTGAGACAAACTTGACAATGTGTTATAGTCGTTCTATGATTTCTTCCAGGTTAATAGAGTTTATTGTTCTTTTGTAATTATTATGTTTTGATCCATAATCTAACATATACTTAATAAAACAAATAAATTTAACAAATTAAAAATATTAAATTTACCGTAGATTTAAAACAAAATTAAAGTAATTTTTTTTCTTATAATTCGTAGCATTATGTAAGAGATACGAATACTCACGCTATTTAATTGACTAAAAAAATATTAAATTTTTTATATTTAATATAATACTGACATTCTGTTTAAATATTTTTTTGTGAAAATTTTCTCTGACGGAATGATAAATGTGTATTTTTTACACGTTAATTATTGTTAATAAATAAACAGAAAGTTTATATCTTTTATATTCATTTCCTGTTTTAAACTGATTTCTAAATATTATTATTAAACTATTATTTAGTTGTTATTACATTTTAGCATTCTTATAGGAGTTATTTAAAATAAATGATTTTTATCTTTTTGTGTTCCTTATCTTTCTTCCTTCAGATTACTCCACATGAAAAAGAAAAAAGAAAATGATGAAAAGTAGATAACGTGGCAAAAATCCACAGGCTCATGGAAAGCTTGTAATAGCACTCGATTTTAAGAGCGGCACGTGCCTTATGCGTGTCATGAAGCTGGACACGTGCCTTTACTACAAAAGGCATGAAACGCTATAAATAGATAGATAGAAAGCAATTCAAACATAGTCACGAGTCACTTGAAAAAGAAAAAAAGTTCTGAGTTTTGAGTTTTTGTGTTTTGAGATCTGAAGAGAACATGGCATCCCATTACCAAAGCTACAGTGCTGGTGAAACCAAGGGCCGAACTGAGGTAATAATCTTTTTCAATTCATTCTTGAATCACCAAATGTTTTAGAGAAAAAAATTATCTATATTTAATATTGTTTTAGATATTTTTAATTTATAATTAGGGTTAAATATGTAGTTTTAATGAAATTTAAAATTAATTTTTCTTTAAAAATTTTATCAATTTAATCTTGCATTTTTTAAAATGCAGTACGATAAATATTGTTTTAATGTTAATGTTAATTCAAATATTGTTTTAATATTAAATAAACATAACAAAAACAAAATTTGATATCGATAAGAATAAAATGTTAGTACTTTTAAAGATTAAAAATTAATTTGGAGGGACTAAAAACATATCCTTGTAATTAATATTCATCTTATAATTAATAATTAATATTCATGTAATCTGTTTTTGTTTGGTGATGTAGGAAAAGGCAAAGCAGACTGTGGGCAATATCGGAGATAAGGCCCAAGCTGCAAAGGACAAGGCCCAGGAGATGGCCCAAGCTGCGAAGGATAAGACCCAACAAACAGCCCAAGCTGCGAAGGACAAGACCAGCAACACTTCCCAAGCGGCAAAGGAGAAGGCCCAACAGAACAAAGATGCTGCTCAAGGGAAGGCCTCGCAGATGGGCCAGTCAACGAAGGAAACGGCCCAATCAGGGAAGGACAACACCCAAGGGTTCCTGCAGCAGACAGGGGAGAAGGTGAAGGGCGCGGCCCAAGGTGCTACAGAGGCCGTGAAGCAAACTCTTGGGTTGGGCCAGAATGACGAATACAATAATCGCAGAAATTAGTTACTATGTTGTAACGGTTTTACGCAGCATCACTTTTTAAATAAGCTGCTATTCCCTCGTTTCATCCATGTTCAATTCAATGCTATATATATATATATATAGCCTTGAATTTATAATATCATATTATATGAAAAAAAAAAAGGTTAAAAACAGAATATTTTATAATCTCAAAATCTCTTAAATAGAATAATTTGTTTGCATACAACTGATACATTATTTTATGCAACTTATGAGGACCCTTCAAGCCCCAACTTTGAACTAAGCCAAGTGCAAACTTCATCCATCTCTCTGGGAATTGTGTAATGACCAAGCCTGAAAACATCACAAACCAAAACTTTGAAAACCTGATTCAACCAATTCATGATGATTTCATCTATACAAAAAACAGTTACCCATCATAGGATTTGAATGCAACATATCGAAACCCTGATGAGCATAAAGATTGAGCTGATTTTTCACCATATTTGTAAAGGATCACATCATCACCTACAATAAAACTGTTTTGAATTTACTCTAAAAAATTAGGAACAATGACATTTACTTCTGAGTTTTATAGATACTTACTGATTCCATGGCACAACAAAATGGGTAATGAAGTTGCTCGTCTTCTTGCTTCATGTGATACTTCTATCTTGTTCCTTAAGCTCCTGCAAGTAGCAGGTTTCAAATGGTATGAATTTAGTATGTGAAGTATTGCAGATTTGTTAACAAAATCAGAAATGATTATTAGGAATCTAATGAGAAAACAGAGTCAAATGTTTGTTTGTGTTAAAAGACCAATGTCATGATTAACAAATAGTTTTACAACATACCTTGATCCTGGAAGCCAACCACTGAGTCCAACCACTGTTCTTAGATTGAGAGGGTAGGGAATGCCATTTCCATACCTTCCTATGGCAAAACAAGTTGCAGAGTACAGGGCTATTGCAGCACCCATGCTGAACCCTCCAATAGCAACTTTCACTACCACATAATTCATTGATTAACAAAGTAAATCTCTAAAGTAACAGATGAATGCAAGTACTAATAGAACAGTGATTGTTCAATTTTCTTAACTAATAACAGTACTGAAATGTATTGACATTGTAAATTTGCAAAAATTGATGTCTAATTAATTTATTTACCATCAGCTGGCTCTGTTGACAACAAGTTAGCAATGTGTGTTGCTGAGGCATCCAAACCCTCCCAATCATCTGGGCCATCTTCTGAAAGTTCTCCCACATCAAACCCTGATTAATAAGCCACTAAGCAAGTTATTTTTCCTTTTTATGACTAGAAAAGTCTTATATTGATAAAAAAGTTTTTGTATGTAATACATGCTGTGCAGGGAAAACCACCAAGTATTGCCACAGGACGGGTGGGAGCAGTTGGACAAATCCATTTTATCTGCATCATGTCATATCATATTGTGAGAAACACCCCAAAGGTCTCACAGTTATCAACTGGAATATTGGCACAAAAACGTTAATCTCAAACTGATTCAATACACAAAATTCTCACATTTGGAAGTGGAAGGGATTCCAAAAGCTGAGATGAGCTACAAGAAACAAAGCTTAAAATTAGATAAGTGTGTCACAGGTAAGTAAATATTACAGGAACCGGTTTGAAGAAACTAGTTCACACTGTTTTAAGCTCCTTGAGTTCCATAACAAAGCATAGAGGTTGCTAACAATGAATCTTCTCATGTTGCATTTTCATGTGACATGGTCATGTGAAAAATTTGTGTGTGTCTTTGTTCTCATGATGCCAACCAATATTAATTATGATTTATGACCCACATACTTAATGTGTGTAGAAACAGGTAAAAGCATTTCACGTGTTGAATTGTGTGAAAATTCAACATGAAATAATTCATTCCCATGTGCCACAAATACCTTAGCTGTGAAAAAGAGAACAGTGAAAAAGAAAAGAAAAAAGAGAGGTTGGAAGAAGAAGAAGGTACAATATTAGAAAGCATTAAAGATCATGAAGGTAAAAAGGAAAAGAGAAGTGAATATAGGACAACTGTATGAAAGAATGAACAACAAATAGTTGTGACAATGTCAGAATCAAAGAGAGATAGCATTTATACCTCAAACCATTGTCACCAAGACCATGCAACCAAATTATAGTGGCTTGGTGTTTACCTTTGGGTCTCACAACATATGTCTTCCCAAACTCAAAAGTACCTCGAGTCATTCTGCTGCCTATAATTGTAGGCGAGAAAACATATTAATTAGTAACTGACTTGTAAGGTGAGATTTGTATAAAATTATGTACATATAATCTAATTTAACTTTATTTTTAGTTGACGTAAGACTTTCAACAATTACTAACAAAATTCAAAATACAAGTAAAAGACATGCAATCTTTTATATGATGCGAGCGATGAAATTAAGTAAAGCAAGAAACTATAGGAAAATAGTATAACAAATGGTTTACACAACAACAGATGAATAGAAAGAAAAAGGTCCTATAATTCAGTGATATATAGCAGTCCAAAGACTAAAATTCATCAAGGTGAAAAGAAAGATAAAGGACTAGAAAGAGGAGAAGAAGAACAAACCAGAACCAGTATGAGAATGTGCATGACTCATTTTATTGTTTGAAGAAATTGGAGAAGCACAAACAATCCCAGCTACTACAATGAAGAAGATGTAGGATGGTGATGCCCCTTTACACCCAAAAGGGTATGGTAGAGTTAGAATGAAACTTGTGACTATGCATTGCAATGTGTATATATATATAGAGTGACCAGTGGGTGCACCAACTATAGAGTGATGCTGCAACAGTCTACAAGGGTATCCATGAAAAGGTGAGGTAAAGACAAAGACAAAAGAAAAAAACCTTTATGAGAACATAGAATCAAAGCATAAAATAACACAATCATCCATTCCTAAGCTTCACAACACAACTACAAGAGAGAGCTCTTCATTCTAACCTTAGTTTGTAAAAAAAAAATCTTTTCACAATTATTTGTTTATGATTTTCTGAATGATTGATGGATAACCATTAACCTCAAATTAAAGTTCTTTGAATTTTCACCCACTCGAAGGAACTCAAGGAAAGAATTGGAAATGACCAAGAACAGCACTTGTGAAAGGGACTGAAGTTTCTTGGTGTTTTACTCTTCTTTCAAGTACCCGACATATATGATAATCAAGCTATGTAACTTAGCTGGTGTTTCAAATTAGAATTGACACCAAAAAGTAAGTAAGCTTTTCGTTCTAACCTTCCTTTTTATTTTTTGTTTTCTTGCTTGCCACTAAACATAGTTGCTCTAACCCCACCTAAACAAAATTTTATTTATCTATACACATGAAAACAACAAGTCTAAAGACTATAAACCTTGTCTTAAACGTAATGATAAACTATAATGGTAACGAAACTTCTCTTTTACGCATCTAGGTGAAAAAATAACCTCCTAAAATTTCATTTGTTTAGCACAGATAAATTGTCCAGAAGAAAAATAAAAACAAAGAAGTTTAACTCATGATCTTCGCTAAAAAGGAATCTTAAGAAACATATCAGACGTAAGCACACTCTTTATTAAGTTTCAATGTGATGAATTATAAGCAAAATTTTGAATTTTGTATATACTTTCTTTTGTGAGTCTATCTCAACCCAACAAACTGGCAAATTGTAAGATAATATTTACACCTATTTATATATTATAAATCTGTTTTATCTTTAATCGATGTTGGATCTTTAACACATCTCTCACACCGAATTATATATATATCTCAAATATGTGATTATACATTAATAGACTCCAATAAGGGTCTGATAACAGATGGTACGATCAATCCAACAAACACAAAATGTTGTTAGAATAAACTCTGGATCACTCTGATACTATCTTGAAAAACAATAAGTCTAACTCAATTTCATAAAACTGTTATAAGATGAGGTTTACCGTCACTGATATATATTGTAAATGTCTAATCTCTAATCGATGTGTGATTTTCAACTGACGAAACATTTTAAGAAGAAGATAAACTTGAGGTTTACTGAGGTAGATCACCATGCATAGGTTAATGAGTGCATTCGTTGTGCACCACTATGTGTGTCACCCTATAAAATCCAACTTTCATGCAAGCTTACCTGGAAATCTTAAAATGCTACTTGTCCTTCCTTCTGTCCACTATCTACTTTCACCATTCATTGCTTTCATTGATGGAGACTTTGAACTCAGATCAAAAATTCAAGTTGCGATGTCATCAAGCTCTAGAACAACTCGTGACTCATAGACCAAATTCTTTTACCTTGTGTCAAACTTTCATCATATGCGATATTCCTTCTTCATACTGTTAGTGTAAAAAACTTTCAAACATTGCTTAGACTCAGAACAAGTTAGAATTATTATAGGTGAGTTATCCTTTATAACATAGGCAAGTTTCGACTTGAAAAAAGGTGAAGGAATGTCTATAATTCTCACTTACGCACTATTTTTGTCTTAACACGATCGAATCAAAATGTTTAACACTTTTTTTGTTTCTTTGAACTACTATAGGAATTCAACGAAAACTATATATTTTGCTTTTGCATGTCTTGATTAGAACGTGTGTAAATAAAATAATAAAAAAGAAGTTCACTTCCTTCCTTGTGAAAAATAAATATGCATTATTATCTTTTTTGACATTATATATTTAATATTAAAAGTTAGAGATGGGTTAAGAAATTTTTCACTATTTTACCGCCAATTAATGAAAATTAGGTCTGAATGAATTGATATGAGATTATTCCAATTAAACCTATAATTCCCATGAGTTTGAGTTCTATGCATATTTCATTGGTTATAAATGGGTAAGATAGAATTTTAGACATATTATAGGGAAAATTAAGCAATTTAAAGTGAAAATTTTTTGAACTTGTAGAAAGAATATCTGAGGATCACATTAAACATTAGGGTTTGGTTGCTCATAAGACAATGTTAGAAACTAAAAAACAAAACAACATCTATATTAAACTGGTTGACTTTAAATTTTGAATAAGTTGTGAGGTGGCAAATGCTAATTGGTTGAGCATCTAATATATCACTCTAAGGTGATATTGAGATCAACTTTCCATTTCGTCCACTCTTTAGAAGCCTCACACTCAAATTCAGAAAGAGAAATATATAGTTGAAAATTCCATTTAAAAATAATAATAATAATATTATGACAATAATACAATGACTTTGATTCTTTACTTAAGGTGACTTATTTCAAGGTGACTTAGTGTGAATCATTAATTAATATATCATTATCTTTTTTTTTGAAAAAATTAATGATTCACACTAAGTCACACGTCTGACATAAAAGATAAGAGTAAAAAAATAAAAATCATAGTATAATTTTTTAGAATAATAAGAGGAGCGTTGGTGTTATGAGGAGACAATATATGGTGTTGGCACTAGCTTGTTATTGGAGATTAAAGTACTGTGTGATGAGTGTAATCTTTAAGATTGGGAGGCTCAAAATAGGCAAAGCTTTTCGGTAAAGGGAACATAATTGAGTAGGGAATTGAAAAAACTGTGAAAACTTCAAAATCATAAATCTTTAGTGCAACTCGTGTGTGACCATTTTCAAATATTTTGGAGATCCCATTTCCTACATTCAAGCTGGCATGCACATACACAAACAAAATTCCTTTGCTTCATCAAGAAAAACATTTTTTTTTTCAAATTTAATCCAAACCAAAAAATGGCTATATTTTATCAAGTAACCCATTTTACACACACCAATGCCTCAAGATAGTAAAAGTTAAAGTGAGTTTCAATGCCAAATTCTAGCATTAAAAAATAAAAAAAATTAACAAGTTAATACCCTACAAAAACAAATTTAAATAACAACTAATTTTAAAGACAAAAAATAATTAATTACTAATTTAGATATTTAATTATATCCTAAAAATTATTGGTATTTAAAATAGTCTTTATTATGAATAAAAAAATTATAATTATTTTATAAATTAGACTCTAAATTGATTACAAATATTAGTCATCAAAATTTTGATTATCAAAGCAATTCATGTTTAAATTGATCACTAATTAATTAGAGACCAATTTATACATTATTTTACTTAGTAACAAAAATTTTAATAATTAATTTTAATGACCAATTTAAAATTTAATACACAAATAAATTATAATTTTTTATTTATAATAAAGATTATTTTAGAAATTAATAACTTTTGGTTTATAAATTAATTATTATATTGAGTATTTTTTTTTTTTGCTAATTTTTGTAGTAATATCTCAAATAAAAAAATTTCATCTCCCTCGTTATAGGAACTTTAATTTTAGGGTTTTAACTTAAACATGACGTTTGTGTTAGTAATTAGTTTCACCATCATGATCTAGGCGAAGAGGGTAGCACTTATCTATTGCCTATTGACTAGGCTTCTGTGAACCATGGCATGCTTCTTTCTAGCTTCACTTTTTGGATGAGGATGAACTAAACAATTTCATGTATCACAAGAACAATCAAGAACTGAAACCATGCTTAATTTGGTGTGAAAAGATGCTAATTTTTCCTAGGTTGATTTTGAAATGGAAAATCTATTTATTTATTTAACTTTATTGTAAGATACAATCATATGTGAAAAAGAACTTAGCTTTATATATGATTGACTTAATGACTTCAACGTCCTAAAAAATTATAAAATATTTATGGAAAAGCACAACCTTCAGCACGCCTTGCAGCCTTTACTATTGAGATTACTTTGGCATATCTTGTGCCAAATCTCAAACATGTGCCAAAAGATTGTTTCTAAAATTATAGAAAGCACAGCACCACAACACCTTTAATTTTCTGCCTTTAAAATTTATATTACTTTATTATGATATAATTGTTGGTATCATGATATATATTTACCAGCTAAAATATGAATTTGTTTTATTTATTAAGTTATTTTTGTCATGGATGATTTACGATATTCGATATTGTCATATTTTTATATATTTTTGAGAGGGATATATTACAAACTCAAGTATAAAAAAAATTATTCCTAACTTAAAATTTATAGGTTTTTTTTTTTTATTTTTAAGTATTTAATTTTTTTTATCTCTATCCAATGTAAGACTTAAACTTCTATTTGTATTTTTAACAAATTTTCGTTGAAGTTAGTCTTTTTCATTAATGGACTCTACTGAATAAAAATATTTTTAATCACACATACTTCAATGGTGACACACTCTCTTGAAACACATTTCAAGAAAATTTTTGAAATAAGAAATCTTTGTATATAAGATTTTTCATCCATATTATATATGTCTAAACCGGTCATTAAGATGAATATACAACTGATTAACTTTTAAAAGGAATTCACCTTATAGACACACTAACAAGATTTGAGCCAAACTCACATTAAAAAGTAACTTTACATTCAATTCAAAATGTTAAGATAATAGATTTATGGATCATCTTCTTTGTAAATTACTCAATTTTTTTTATCTTTATTAAATATGAACCTACACTCATAATCCCAACATTTTTTTTGTCATTTTACTGAGTCTAAAATTCTAGATAATATTCTGATTACTAAAGAAAGAGATGGATATTTTGATAATTAGGATTTGAGAAAAACTTTTGCACTACTTTTGTATTGAATTTTAAATAGGAAGGAGTAAGACAAACGGGTGCGAATGAAATCCTTTTCAATAAAAGTGTAATTGTGTCATTATTACTTTGGCTACAAAAAGTAGATTTTGATTGCTATGTAGTTTTCAAAATATGGTTTGATGTTAGGGTGGACCAATATAATTAAAAGACAAAACTTGTTTAAAGGTTTAAAAGAAGTTTGAGCTCATCATTAAAAGTCAAATACAAATGATAAACCAGTTTGATCTATTTGCACTTCATCTTTTGTATTCGGTAATCATTAAATGCTATGCTTTTGGATTATCTTACGAAAATAATTACTAATTTAATTAAATTTTTCGGATGTTACACCGTTTACCCTTGGTTTTGGTTGCGATGATGCAATAATAAAACGTATTATGATAATTACATTTATGAACTTATTTAGTTAGTTTATAGTTTATTTGTACTAATTTGACTATGAGTAGAGTTATTAGTAATGGGTTTATCCCATTAACTTGACATTTTTTGCATAATAATTGAAGCAGTGTTTGAATTTATAGTTTTTTCACAGTTATCCTTAATATTTTGTAACACAAATATTCAGTGTTTGGCTACTTTAACATTTAAAATTCGAGAGCACCTGTAAATTTTTGACTTTTTATCTATACACTCCGTATTAATAACTTGCTGGATCCTTTAAGCTTATTCACCAAATAATCCCGTATTTTCTAAAATGAACAGTTTTTCTGTGTAATAATTTTGTTCCAGCTTCTTAAAATAACAAGGTGAAAACAATCAACAATCTAATTATAATTCGAAACTGTTTAATTAAAACAATTTCTCATAAAATTAATCCTTTTAATCAGAAGCAAATAAATTTTGTAATCATACTTACATGGATTAACTTTTCTTTCAAACCTCTAAAATAACCATTAAACATTTTCCTCACTAATAAAATAACCATCAACTAATTCCTGTCAACGAATATTTTTGTGTACATACAGACCTAAAAACGAACTCCTAACCCTTTGATTAAGAAAAAAAAAATCATCACCTATAATACACCATGTTTTTTTTTTTCGGAAAGGATTTTGGAGATTAACAAAAATAATCGACATTTAAGAACATATTACTCCTACGGACACATAACATGTAAAATAAAACACGCCAGCGCATAGGGTTATGAAAAATTTAGCAATAAGAAAAAAACTTGAGTTGTCTCCATCTGCATTGCCAAAAAATTATTCAATTCGATCAAATTTGTAGTTCCTTACTCCCTTTCGTGGTTTAGGGGTGCTAAAAATAGTTGAAGGCTCTACATATTGAAGAATCGACAAAGAATCAGTGTTGCTATCAATTATTTGGCAGAGCCAAAAGAACATCCTTGCGGGATTTGATAGCTCAATCGAATGACCAGCATGTCTAATAAATACTGACAGGAAAATTCTATTCTAAACTCGCAAAACTGCAAGGTATAGACCAATCAAAACGAGGCCTCGTAATTTTGAGAGGTGAAATTGTCTCTCTTCTCTTTGAAAATTTTATTTCTGAAAGAAAATTGCGGGATGAAATCAATGATGATCGCCATGTCCATAAGGATCACCACCAGGTCCGACCACTTTGAGCTGTAAAAAAAAAGCAAATAATTAGTTTTAATGGGCAGTAAAGCACCCATCAAAATAGCAACATATTCTAATCCAACTATAATTTTAAGTGTGAAGAGAGCGCAATTTAAGATTATTCAGTGTCCTCTTTATTGGAATTCTCAAGCTGTAGTTCATAAACAAAAAAGCTCTAAGCATGATGGTTTGCACCAACTTCATAACCATATCCAGAAGCAGTGGCGACATATTCAACCACAAGAGGAATTATAGTTGGTGGAGCATCTTTTATGCATGTATTTTTTATGTAGGCAAACACCATACGGTTTCTCTAAATCAAACATAATACTAGCTGAGATATTAAATGAAGCGTTTATGAGTGGTGACACTAACAGAAGATAACAAATCAGTTCCTGTAAAATTTTAATTGTAACCCAAATTAAGTCCACGCAACTTCATTGCTTCTGGAGCAAAAAGGCTCCTTCTGACTTGTCACTTTTTTTGAGGTTAAAAACCGGATCGACACTAAAATGTTAATACAAAAATAAATCATGAAATTTTAACGTGTTAGAACCCCATCAATTTAGAATGTCATTTTTTGCTAAAATAGGAATCACACATACACACAATACAGTAACATGCTATAACTCCAAGAACCAAGCAAATAATTGTCAGATAATCTTACTTCAATCTATCATGGAAATTCATAATATTGGGTAACAATAGAAAGGGACCCAATGCGTGTCACGACACACAGATCTAATAGGATCATCCAAAGAATTCGAAAATTTTCAATCTACATAATCACGCATCTTGACATCTCTAAGACCAAATATATCACGGTAGGTCACAATGGTATCATCAACAGATTCCAAATGTGATTTCCAACTTACCTCAAAGTACTGTGTGCACACTGGACATTCATGAGGTTTGCCATTCTCAAGCCAAAACCATACAACATCATGCTCATCTTCTGCAGAAAAAGGGGGATTTCACATCACAATGATACCAAGATCTAGGACCTTTTTCATCAGATTATGACAAGTCTTACACACAGATTCATAGAGAAAGACAACGAACACTTACCACCTTCACCTCCTGGGCATCCAACTATCCTTCTGTCATAGTAAGATTTAACAATAGCAGGTGCTTCCTATCAACCAAAACAAACAACAGAGTAGACATATATCAAACATACTTCAAAACAGTTATGCATCGGGCAACATGAACAAAAAGAACTTAATAAAAAATACAATATTTCCACTTACGAAAGGGAAGAGAGAGAAAAAAAAATGCCTAGGACATCAGATCCCTTTATAAGAGATAAGGAATAGGATTTCTTCTGTTCGGATTCAACTTGCATAGCGACAACTCTAACAGTAGTTTAAGTCTGTTTTGTTTAATGTCAGGAAACCCTCAAATTGAGGTTGGGTAAAAGCTCAACAAGCTATAGATCCCCTCGATTTTCTAGCTTCATGCTTATTCTTTAATCTTTATCTTACAACCAAGTACAGATGATTGCTTCAACACTAAACTCAGTACGTGTGTATACATATGTTGCCCTTAAAAAATCCTGTCAGAGCAATACCTCCAGAGAATTGCTTCTACATTAAATTCAGTGGGAATTATCGTAATTAGGAATGGTCCCAAACCCAACAGTCATTTTTATCACTTGAGCGTTCTACATATTTTTACAGTTTCGTAATTTAATCCAAAATAGTGTTAACGACTTCTTCTGCACAGATCATGCCAATCAAAATATTTTGTTTTAAACAATAATGGTAGTGAAAATATAATTCTGGTATAAAACAAAACAACTAAACGAAACAAAAGAACAATAAGACAGTAACAGGGTGGTACTACTCATCATACGCTCTCAAATAATTAGACCGCACAGTACAACAATCGATAGTAATTTTTAACAACTCGATGCGAAACATTAAACGCACATATTTAAAAAGGTAATAACACTAACCTTTGTGCCGAAAGGACCTTCAGGATGGTTGATTTCAAGAATATCCCTTCCCTAAACAAAAGAGAAACAGAATAAACAAAAAAATCACACGCCTCTATTAAATATTAAAAAGCAGCTGCAAAAATTATGAGCAGACTACAATTGAAAAAAAAAATCAGGATATTCAACAAAGGAATCTCTTAAAATACGCACAATCAATCCACCTTTTTTTTTTCAGATACGTGATATAAATAGATTTGATTGATATCGTTGATTGCAAGGGAAGAATCTAAGATACCTCGAGGCTGGCCTGAATCTCCTCACGCTCGTGGCCGGTAGCAATTGGCAGGACATCTTCGACCCTCTTTCTGACGGAAGAAGTTCCTGATTGGAATAAGAACAATTGAAATCAAAATGAATTGAACTAAAATAGAAGCGTGCAATGCAATCGGAGAATAAACGGATAGAGCGAATACCTGATTGAGCAGTGACGTGGCGGGTGAGGAGAGGGGCGGCGAATCGGGGACGAGAAGGTGAGAGCGCCGTGTGTAGGGATTTGAGATTGGAAGGAGAGAGGAATCTCCGGAACATGATTAGGGTTATCGATCTGAGGAAATGGCGTTCTTCTCGTTTTTCTTCTGTCTCCTTCGCAACACCAAATGCACAAATACTCGCTCACACTCTCAATATGAATCGCAACCATGCTCAAGAAGAGGCCAACCTTGCCACGTGAGCCACCCCCCTCGCACGTGCCAGTCAAACAAATCACTTTAATTTTGGCTGGCTCTCACCAACCATTTTTACCAATTTTAATTTTTTCAATTTTAGTTTGGAAAAAGGTAAGTAAGAAAATCACAAAACCCATTTCTTTACTATCTTTTCCATTGAAAATTAAGGTGATAGATGAATCATATTTTCAAGTGCTATTTTTTTTATTTATTTTGATGTTTTTAGTACCAAACGAAATATAATATACACTTTTTTTGCAAAATCTTAGAGTATTGAGAGGGAAAGAAATATTGCACATAAGATTTTAACTACAGTTTAGAACAGATAATAATCAAATTAAAAAAAATTCTATTAGTTGATCTACAAATTTGATAATTAATTAAATAAATTAAAGTTTAAAATACACAAAAAAACAAAAAAAACTGGCATGTTGGTCCACTACCTTGATTTATTTTAGACCGATAGCAAGTAAAAATAAATAAATCATTTTGCGATCCTATCTTAAAGTTTTAAAGTGGAATAACCTTTTTAATTTTCTGTAATAATTTTTTGTACTTCTTTCGATAAATGAATTAGATTCTCACGTGTAATAATACGAATTTGGATTAAAATTGATGTTTAAGTTTTAAAATATATTATAAAGATATTTAAAATATGTGTATTTTTAATATTTAACAAGAATAACATTATCTTAAAATATATTAAAAAATTATTTAAAATATTAATATAATATATTTTTAATGTTTAACGGAGTACAACGTGAAAACAATTAGTAAAGAATTTAGATCATGATAATACATATACAATGACGGTGGATTTGGGAAATGGAAAAATAAATTGTACAAATGTGTCACTGGTTAAGTATACAATTTTTGAGCAAAATTTTATATCTAGATATTAATATCTGTAACTTTGTTGCCATAAATTGAATAAAACATATATATATATATATATTCGTAAACATTAAAACATGTCATATTTATTATGTATTACTTTCATACAATAAAATCACATTACAAACACCTTATTTATTGTTAGATACACGTTATATATGTCCAACTAAAAGGATATAAATGCGTTTGATTTTATTGCATCAATTTCAAGGGTAAAAGACCATACATACATAAATATGAAAATCACATGTTATATACGTCACCTTCATCTAATTATCGGTTTTTCTACAGTACAACTATTAAAGTGTCTTTTTATAATTAACATTTTTTAAATATTAATTTGTTTTTATACTTCAAACCGTGTTATCTCTAATAAAAAATTAGACCAGTCAAAATAAATTGGAACTTGTGAGTCAAGGTTCATCATAAGTTCAGATCGACTTGGGTTGAAATATTTTTACAAATTTTAATACAAGTTAATTTTTGCTTCGACTCATTTAGAACTCGACTCACCAACCCGTAGATAAAAGGGTCACACAAATACTTTTACTAAATTGAGCTTTACATTTAGATACTAAATTGAGCTTTACATTTAGATAATATTAGGTTATTTTTTTAGCTAACACATAAATATTAGGTTTTTTCTTTTAATTTTAATTTTAATTTGTATTGTATTAAAGTTTATTGAAATTTTAATTAGAATTATAATTTAATTTTGAAAAAAAAAATTATATATTTTTAATCAAGTGAACTCCTGAGCCAGTCCATTTACTACTTTAAAAAATGTTAAAATGAAAGAAATTAATATGTTTTTATAAATTATGCAAAAAAATACTGCAAATTATTTATCGTAAAAAAATAATTATTCCTTTAAACTAGTATGGTACACTGATGTTGAATCTGAGTTCCATTAGTGGAAAGAACTCTCTCTCTATCTCATCACTGCATATGATTTTGATGGAAAAATAGATACATGAATATAGGAGACTTGGTAAACTCACTCACTCATCAATGCTCACCCTACTATTATTACGAGAATCCTGTAGTATTATACATGCTCAACTACAAGAATCAAGCACATGTGTTTCGATTGTATTAGGTGTAGAAATTTCACGATCAACCATGTGTGGGATAACGAACACTAAGCAACTTTACATCATCTATGACGGGTCCACAGAGCGAGCCAGAGTTATCACTCTTCATGGTGTAGAAGGTGCTTAGGAACCTAAGACGTGTACGAGTTGACACAGCCTTGAACCGAAGTTTTCCTCTCACAGAACCTCCTTTACCCTTGGACTGGTATGGAACCTGAACAGTGTCTTTGCCAGCAAATGCTTCCACCACCATGGAACCTTCACATGCATTGTTGGCATCACCCACAGCGAAAGTGAGGTCATAGACCTTTCCGATTGTAGTGATCACAACCTGTGCAAGGGCACTCTCTTTCCCTGCAACAAGTTCAATGGCTCTTTTTCCCTCAGGCACAGAAAAATGGTCTGAATCAATGTACTTCACAGCCTTAAGAGACTCCACTATCCATCCTGGTAAAGGACTGTGAGCATCCTCAATGTGGGGTGGGATCAATGCCCCCCATGACGAGTTAGGGAACAGATATGGCCCTTCTTCAAAGTTTCCGTTTTTCAGCAAATTAGCTGCACCACAAATGCACAAATAGTTTAGTGAAATCAACTATGTAAAGTAAAATGCATAGTTTGTGATACTGTGAAACCAATCGATATTTACCTCTGGTTCTTTTGGGTGGATACAAAACCTTGAGGGCAACGGAATCGATGAGTGGACCACAAGCAGGGTCTTCTTCTTTGCCAGGGTTATGGATGACGATTTCACCTTCTGGGAAATCTGCTCTGAACCCACAAGTGAAAGATTCCCAACCATTGCTACCATACATGGTCTGAATGGGGATGATTCCCCAGTCCCTATTCTCAGCGGTTGGAACCACAGACACGTTGAGTTTCTCTTCTTGTGCACAGGTTCTAGCAGCGCTTAGCGTGATGGAGTAGAACAACCCCTTGATCAGCTTCACCTTCTGCTTGATGGAAGCTTCGTTGCCGAGTCTAACTGCATAGTCACCCTCTGGCACCACCAACAACATGTCACCCTGTTTCTGTCCTGATTTTATGTACTCAACCATTCCCGATATGGTCCAGTTCGGAACGGCATCGTGGCTAGTCACCACGGACCCCTTCAGTTGTGATGCCTTTGGGCCCTGCTCGAAGTTCCCGTTTGGCAACAACCCTGCAATTCATCGAACACTTGGTGTGTCACTGTAAAAACAAAATGAAATGAAACAGTTCTTTCTTCTTTTTTTCGGAACAACTTTTTGGTCGTGTTCCATGTGACAAGAAACAATGCAGGACGTGAGCACGTGGAAACATGAGTTAGCCATGTGAAAAGATTTCCAGGTCTTTCGTAGATCCTTATCATTTGTCGGTATATTTTTTTAATGGATCTATATTGCCACATCAATTTATACATATTTTAATTACCTTACTCAGATTATGTAACTAAAGATAGATAAAATTGTAAAACAAAATATCAATATAGAAAGAAAAAAATCGAGTGATTAAAATATTGAATTAATATATAGTATTTTAAAATTTACTTCTATCAGTTAATTTCTAATTTTTAAATATTCCTTAAACAAAAAGTAACAAAAATGACTGTGACATGCCAAATTAGATCTATGGTAAGTGATTGTAAAAGGAAAAATGTATCTACAGTATTGAAAAGTGTGATAGAACTAATACTTTGTTAATAATATAACAACAGAAAATTGAAGAACGACCTTAGAAGAACGAAAATTTGAAGGCTAATTCTGCATGTTAATAATATAATAGCAGAAGGCCTTAAGATCTGACAAAAAGGTAATTCAGACCGAGCCAAGCAAAACCTTGTACCATTTCAAAATACTATTACTGCAAAATTATTTAAGGTTTCTTGAGCAAAACATTTATAGTATGCGAGGAAAATGATGAATAACAGCATACAAATTATTCATGCATAGTCTTGGGTGGTAAATAACAGCATACTCTTTTGTGAGTTCAAATCTGAATGATATGATAAATGAAGGAAATGAAACAAAAGAAATTAATGACCATCGAAGAATATATGATTATACAACTTGCATTAAATGATGGATGTTTTGAGTTTTAAATGTAAGAATGAACAAAGAAGTTAAAGTGATATAGAAAGAGAGACATGATTAAAGATAGTAAGAACTAACCATCTGTGAAAGAGAAAACAACGTGACAAGTTGAGATTGAGAGGAATAAGAGTAGTTGCAGTTTGAGCTTCTGCATTTTCATGAATTATCAGAAAACAGAGAGAGAGAGAAAGAAAGAGAAATTGGAATGGTGTTGAGATCCCAGAGGGAGCACTCGGTTTTATTCAAACCATTACATGAAAAAACCACTGATTTGACATGAAACTACGTTAATGCCACTGGAACTATCCTATTGCTGAACCAAACCTTTTATAAGAATTCATTTTTCCGAGAACAGATAGCTTTGTCTGGAAGAAGACATGCATGCCGATATTGCCAAACAAATCTCACACGTGTCAAGAGTTAAAAAGTTTCTCATTAGTGTTTTTCTTTTTTATATCAAAGTTCTGTGCTCGTTTGAGACGTTATGATACTACTTGTTATGTTTGTTAAATTTATAGAAAAGTTTAATTAAAGAGAACAAACATGATGAAATTTAAGTTGATATTACTTTCGATCTAAAATTTTAAAACAAAAGATTTATAAATTTTTATTCTTTTTTATTTTTAATCGATGTAAAATTTAAATTTATACTTTAATTCCTGACATAACGAAAAAAAATAAACATTTACGATTTATTCAGTAACATTTTGTTTTACTTCTGTTATTCAGATTCAGCATATAATTTAGTTTCAAGAAACAACAATTAACAGAGACTGATTTCCACATTCCAAAGAAAGGAATATTATCGAGAAAAGTGTAATTATATGAACACGTGTCATTTCGAAAGACATGGTTTTACACTTGCAAGGAATTGTATAGAGTTAGAATATTTATTCATGCAGTTCTAGCAGAAGGTGAGACAAAGCAATTAAAAACCACATGCTCTTTCAATCCAGAACACACTGTCGGTGACTATGAATGATTAGCTATTTTTAAAATATTATACTGATATTGCTTTAATATTTTTTCACATGAGTGAATAAAAATAGTACTGTTATATCTTTGATAAAGGAGAATGATTCGTTTGTAAAAACTCTTTATACATAAATCGAAAGAATAATTTTTTCTAAATAATTATTTATTAAGAATTTAACTCGTGACTTTGACTCTAATATGGTTAAAATCAAACCCTTATTATTAGGTCAAAGTTTATTATAGTTAGTTAAAATATAACTCTATGTATAGAAGAACGTAACCGTTTAAGTGTCACAATTTGAATGTAACTCAATTTATTTGATTTCTTTTATAGAACAATTTATACGATTCTATGTGAACTAATCTACGTGGTCTATATTATGAGCCAATTGATATTAAATACAACGTAAACGTAAACCATGTAGATGTTAATCTCAATCAGTTGAAGTAGAAATTGTTGTACTTCATAAGAACTGTATAAAAATTCAATAACAAAGACATATCTTATGTAAGAGTTTGTGTTGCTTAGGTTTGTTTTGGTGATCTCTATGTGGGTTTGTTTGTTTGTTTCACCGCCTTATCACAATTCGCAGAATTTTGTCCTTAATGCGAAGTGCAGTGTTCATTGATTTCATTGACGATAATTTTTTTGAAAAGCAGGAGCTTGAACAATTTGCAGAAATATTGGAGAAAGAAAACAAAACAAAAATGGAAGTAAAAGAGCAACTAAACATGGTTGCAGCACATGGGTTTGAATTTGATAATGTTTGTGTCGATCTTGTTGGTTCTGGGAAGGTGGATTGGGTCCAAGATCTGTGGATTACAAAGACAACATTGCCCTTCAATTATTGAGAATTGCAGTTAGTTTAAAATGGGTATCAGATCCTATCTTGGGCAACCCATGTGAGTGTAACATTTAAAATTTGAATCTGCCCTTCATCTTCCCTACAAATGTTATTTTTTGTTTGTTGTTTGAGTAGATTGAGTATGAAGATGACGATGAGAGTGATTAAGGGACAGGTTCGAGAATAATTGCTTCTGTGTTCAAACGTTAACCAACAATTAACATGGTTGCATGTGTTTTAATTCATGATTACACTTTCGGATTTGGATTTGGACTCAACACTGCTACTGAGTTACACCTTGAGAAGGTTTTGAAGATATTGACAGTGAAGGATTCTTCTTTTATTACAGGTTTAATTATTTTTATGTTTAACTATTTGTTTTAATCAACATAATCATTTATATAAAAAAATATAACATGTACATACCATGTTTTACTTAATTTTGAACTTACATGAGACTATTTTAAGAAATAATATAAGAACGATATAATAATGTATGATATAAAAAAACGAAACTAAAAAAATTCTAATTAAAATAAAAATTAAATATGTTTTTATTTCTTGAAGAAAAAATTGTCCTCTAATCTTATGTAAACTTTTGATATATTTGATCTCAAATTTTAAGATATTAGTAAGTATATTATATTGGACAAGTAATAAAATAAAAAGTTTAGACATGATTGTGCAACTCTCGTAATTCACACTTAATTAAATAACAAAGTTTACTAAAATATAAAGCAATTTTTTTTGTATTTATATTAGTTGTTGTGCCATAGAAATTTATCATAGAGTATTATAAATCTCATTTTTTCATTTTCGTACATTTATAAATATCTCAATTTTAATTTTATGTTAAAATCAATTTACAAATATATTCAAATCCTACCCTTAAAGACTTTAAACATGTGATAACTCATCAGAATTCAATTTCTTAAACTATCACCAAGTAAAATCAAGCATTAAATCTAATTTAAAATTCTTAAAATTACTAATCAAAAAATTTTTATCCCTAAATATAAATTTTATTTGGTATTTAAATTCTTGGTTCAAGATACATTTTCTGACATCTTAAAAATCAAATCAAGAAATTATAAAGGTTGAAGTCGCAACAACCATAAATATTTAATATATTGACTAATTAGCATGACTTTTATTTATAAAATTATTAAAAACCAGTTATATTTAACTTAAGAATGCATGTATTTAAATACAATATGACTAATGTAATATAAACATAAACACGTATTACGCAATGCCAAATATTATATTAAATATTTTTATCAAAATATACATATAGCGTAATTTGTGATCCTTAAGGTTACACTTTTTCTTAAAATATATCAATCCTTTTAAAAACTTATTCCTATTTTAATTTTCAAGGTACAATTATTTATTGCTCATACATTTAGTATCTTTGAAACCGAATTTTCAACCGTGATTATTACTACCAAGTTATTTTTATTTTTAATTTAAAACATTTTAGAAATTATATTATAATTTAGTTTTTGGATAATCGAACTAGAGAATGAATGTTGTTTCATGTCAAGAATTCAATTTTACCTTTGCTTACTTTCATTTAACATTATTCTTTCATTACTTCTTAAATTTTTATTTATTTTACAAATATAAAAATTCATTTTTATTAGATCATTATTCTTCATTACTTTTTACTTTTTAATTTTCTTTACAAATATAAAACATCATTTTTATTATTATTACTATTATAATCATAGGGAATCTCAGTGTTTGTATAGTACCATGGCTCCACCTAAATTATTTTAAAAATTAAAAATAATATATTATATTAATGAAAATTAAATTAGGTAGATTTTTATTTTTTATAAAATATAATATTTAGTGTTAATAACTAAAAAAATTAAAAACAGTAAAAAAATTTATTGAAATTTTCTTTTTTTGTTTTCTCACCTATCAATTCTCATATATATTTTCTTTTATTTATGAAAAAATAGTTAAACATAAGTTTATATTTTTTATTCTTATTATATATATATATATATATATTATATATATATATATATATATATTATATATATATATATGATATCTCATTTTTTTAATAGATTAAACTATTAAATAAAACATCACAAAATTATAATAATGAGAAGCACTCAGATGAACATAAAACGTAGGAAAGGTAACTGTTACAGTCATCCAGAATTTTACTATGAAAACTAAATTTGGCATACCACCATGCCAAAACGAAACGTAAAGAAAAGTTAACAGTTTAGCAAAAGGGGTTGCCACTAAACAGCTATTACAAAAGACCCCATGACCATGAAACTGCCCCTAAGGCCATCAAGACAAGAGAATTTAAGACGCACTGCTGCTATCCCCAGATCCACCTCGCGCACCTCTCTCATCTACTCCCACCAGAAGGTGATCATCCCAAAAAGAGGAAACATAACAGAACATACACAAAAATGCAAGAGTAAGCTAGTGCAGTTTAAAACTTATCATGGTATAAAAGAACAAGTACTTAAAGAGACCAGTCATGCAACACAGGAGGCATAGAGCATCACTTTATAGCAAACAAACAGGACACTATAACTCAATTATCCGGATACATATACTAAGATCGGATTCACTGGATGCTTGCACTCGTGGTGGCCTCTACTGCTCTACAGAGCCATTGCCAATGGGTTTCACTCTACCACACACAAAGTTAACCTTCAAGCACCTAAGGCCATTATCCTGCCAAAGACTAAGGCCTCCCGCCACTCTCACCACTTGGGTCAGTTTGCTCTACTTGAGACTCACTGACCCTTTAGAGTTTCGGGATGCGATCCTTACTTGAATCCATATCTTAATATATACACTACACGCCACCATGGAGTCCCCCCACGAGGCTCATGGAATTACGCCTATCACATACGATTTTCATGTCTCTCATACCACAACCACCACTTTCATCTCATACATTCAATTCTCATTTCACCCAAACATCATGTACAATTCCATACCATTACTCGTACCAAACATACCAATTCCAGGGCATATATCAATATCAGGAATTCATGCATTTACAAATCATGCAGCCAACCCACAGATAACCAAAGAAAATAGACCCAAACCTGACCCCTTTCTCACTTAGGCTAAATGCCTTCGCTTAAGCTACACAACTGTCTCGCTTAAGCTAGGCGAAGTCACCTGGGCGAGATCTGCAACAGGGGCACTTTGCAAGCTCTCGCCTGGGCAAGACTCCCTCACCTGGGCGAGATCACTCTTCGCCCAAAAAAAAAAACGAAATCCCTCGCCTGGACGAGAACGCGATCAGAGGACACCAAGTTTTCTTCGAGAACTCGCTTGGGCGAGACACTCTCGCCTGAGCGAGACAGCGTGTCGCTCAAAACAAGAGCACTCCGCCTGAGCAAGCTGCTCGAACAAAACCTGGGCGAGTCTCAACCATTCTCGCCTAGGCAAGACGAGCTCGCTTGGGCGAGAATAATAGTACTCTCCACTGTTACGCGCATGCAGCAGGAAATCAAGCTCAATAGCAACATACCAGAACTCAACAAGCCAGTTCATACTATCCAAAACATCAATCAGATATAAAATCATGGTACAGATCAAAGACATGCAGAAATAGCTCTTAAAGACTCAAAACCTAACTTCCCTTACCTCTATATTGAGCACCAAAAGCAAACAGATCTGAACTAAGAGGTACTACAGCTCCAGGAACTCAAACAGTGAACTGTGAAAACCAGGACAATACGAGGTAATTACTTGGAACCCTACCCAACCAACGTACTCAAACAGCGAAATGAGGAGGGAATAGACCAAAGGACTCTGAAGTTCAACTTACCGGAAGGCACTAGATGGGTTTCGTTAGCTCGAAGGTGGATGAAGATCGTGCCCTATCAGAGCTCCTAGAAGAAGACAAGAGAGGAGAGGGAACTGTTTTTTGAAAAAGGAGACAAGAGCATACTGAATGAGCTGAAAGGGGTATGGGGGGTCCTACAGTTGGGCTGGCCTTGGGCCTACGAAAAGGCCAAGCCCAATGAATATATATATATATATATATATATATTATTAATGATAGGAATTATTAATTCTCTTTTGTTTCATTTCTAAAATATTAGTTTAATAAATAGAATATTTTTTATCTTCTCGTTAATTTTGTTTTGTATTTAGTTTTATGAATATGAAAAGAAAAATTATATATTATAATCTTTTTTCATAAGTGTATTTTTAATTGTGATTTAATGATCAACTATTTTTCTTATAAATAATTATGTTATCAATTTTTTTATTTGATTTTGATAAATTATTTTTATTTTTATTTTTTAAATAGGTATATAGATAAATAATAAAAAAACAATTTATTAGGAGAAAGATGAAAACAAGAAAAATTATATTTCTTTGATATATTTTGTATTCTTCAAATATTTTGAGATATGATAATAAAAATTTAATGATTAGATTAGAGAATTTCCGTAACATTCGAAAGAATTACTTAGTATAATCGAAGAGTTTTATAGTTAATTATGATCATTTATTCATGTAGACTTGTAGTTAATTATCAAATGATAGTTATCATGTTAAACCACATTTTTTTTCATGCATATTGTAATTAAAAAAACACAAGCTGAGCACAAAAACCTGTAACTGGCTTCTGCAACGTCCTAGTCCCATCTTTCATTCTTGGTTAGGAACAGTGAAACTCATGATTGGGTTGGAGCATCAAACAGGAATATGTAAAACCCATACAACAAACATGATAGGTCGGAAAAGATTTATACAATGAAATCAAACACCACCTCATTCCCATTACTGAATACTGCGAGCGTCAAACAAATCCTAGGACATTTCAGCACTAAAGGAAATGAATATTTTTATCCGTTTCCTTTCTTCTTTTTTTCTGCTTCTTTATCCGTCTACTATGGCTCTTCTCTCAACAACACAAAATCTCAATCTTCTGCGACCATCATGACGGATTCTGAGAAGGCAGAGAAGGAAGGCCTTCCCTCACCGTTGTCCAGTGAAGGTGATGGTGGCTCTGGAAGTGCCAGAGACCGACGATCCATAAATTCCTATGATGACTTTCCGGCATAATTTCTGGGAATGGCATCTTGAAGAACGTGTTCAAGAAAATTAGGAGCACGCAAGATGTCATTCTTGGAATCATGTCTCAAAAGTCATCACCAACATTCATGGATCGTCGGTTCCGCCACCATCAGAGATACTTCCACTGAACAACTGTCAGGAGGAGATACTCTTCGTTCTCTGCCTTCTCAAAATTCGTTCTTTGATTTGTGTACAAATTTATAAGCTGAATGGCAACTCTGAAATAATTTTCATAGATGGTATATTGCTAGGGTAATTGGAGGAAACGGTTAGGTTTTCAAATAAAGTGAATTGAATTTTGTAACAAATGAGCTTCTACCACCACTACCTGGTTGGATCAACGAAACTAGAAAAATTCAGTACTTCTTTTCTTACCAATGAAAAGTTCATGCCAAATTTTGTAATGCGATATTTACCTATATAAATATGATGCTTCTTTGTAAAGTCTCTCAAGTGGAAACAAACTTTAACAGAAGAAAAAGTCTATTGTAAGTAACTCAAAATGGAGCAATGGATCAATTGTTTTAGTTTAAAATGGGTATCAATAAAACTTTCTGACATTTAAAATTTGGTTTTGACATTCTCTTGAAAAATTACAACTTTTAACCATGTAATAATAAGGAAAGATTTTATCTCATGGATAATATATCAGAGAATAGGCTTATTCTTTGCAAGGAGACGAAGATGAACAACAAATAACTTGTATTGAGAAGGCCATGTTTCTTCACATATAAGGTATAAGTTTTTTGTTTCTGCTCTTCTACTGCGCATTCAAATAATTGAAATTTTAAAAAATATATTAAAAATATGGGTTAAATACAATTTTGATTTCTCAAGTTTTAGTGAATTTTGGAATTAATTCTTCTTCGAAATTTTATATCAATTTAGTCCTTCATATTTAGAAATGCGTAAATTTACTCCTTTCTACTAAATTTTGTTAAATTTATTTGATATTTTAAATGCATTTTATGATAATAATTGAGTTAACATTAAAGTTAAAATGTGTCAAACGGTGTAAACAATTCAAATACTATCTTGAAATGCGTTTGAAACCGAGTAAACTTAACAAAATTTAGTTAAAAGAACTAAATTCACGCATTTTTAAAGATAAAGAACTAAATTGATTAAAAAATTTTGAAAAAAAAACTACTTTCAAATTTCATTAAAACTTTTGAAAAACCAAAAACATATTTAAACCTACAAATATTTTTAAATTACTTTATAAATATAAATATAGCCTTCACTCTTTTTTTAGTCAATATTATTTTATCTTTATGAATTATGAATTGATTGCAGGAACTCCTGCATTGGCTGAGTCCTCTAAGATATCATGTTCATTTTTAATTGTTGTGTGTGTTGTTTTTATTTATGATAGAATATATACAACATTTTTTATAGATCAAGGGTACCTGCAGAAGAAGGAAAAAGATTTGATTCTAACCACACAAATCATAATATTCAGTTATTTGTTAACCATACACGCCCTAACTTTCTCTCCATCGGCTTTGGCTTCTTTCACCAACTGGAAACAGGGCACATCAAACACCGGGAAATGGAAGATTTTGGAGCATGTCTTTTTATTTGGTTACAAAGGTTGTTGGATTTTTCTCAACTTAGAGTTCTGGAGATTCTTGTATAATGCATATTTTAACACTATAAATTTGTCCATGTGATAGGACTAAAGAAAAAACAGAGCAACTCTGAGAGAAACAGAGCACTCTGTTTTTTCTCACAGCTTTTACTCAATGTCTGCGACCATGATGACGGATTCTGCGAAGGCAGGGAACGGAGACTCTCCTCCTGACGGTTGTCCGGTGGTGCCGGAGACTGACGATCCATCATTTCCGGTGATGACTTTCCGGACAAGGTTTCTGGGAATGGCATCATGCGTGCTCCTAATCTTCTTGAATACGTTCTTCACGTTCAGGACTCAGGCACTCACCGTTTCTTCCATTCTTATGCAAATCCCGCTGAAATGTGGTGGCCTGCAAACCTTGCTCAAGTGTCGCTTTGAAGCTTTGAAGGTTCGTTCTTGCTCTTTTCTTCAATTAAACCGTTTAATTACGTGTGATGTTTCTTTTTTCCTTGTGCTAAATAAGGCTATGCTAACTACACAATTGGAACTTTCCGACGAACTATTTAACCGTCGGTTTACTAAAAAGTTCAGTTCAAACAATGAAGTCAGAATACATGCAAAATTTTACTTTGGTTACATCACTAAGATTCTTATTTACAGGGCACTCCATGAGAAGGAGCAGAAATCATAAAGTTTTAGGAGGATGCAGTTTTTCCTCGTTGCCATGGGTGCAAGCTTCTTGTACTATGTAGTATCTGCAGCACTTGATGCCGGCACAGCTTTAATGGGTGTTTTAATATTCTTTACTCTGCAAAATGCTGGCCATAATCTCAAGCGGTGGGGAAGTGAAATGGACCATTGCTCTTTGGCCACTTACCCAATTGCACCTGGAATATAGGTTCATGGGTTTAGCTTCTTTGTTTGGATGGGATAAAGTTGCCTAATAAATAAATACAGGTAAAATATTTTTTTATCTCTTAACTTTTTGAAGGAATTTCGGAAATAAGTGAATTTAAGTTATTTTAATTATATTTTATTAGGTTTATTTGATATTTTGTATGCATTTCAAAATTGTATTTGAGTTGTTTATATTATTTGACACATTTTTGTTTTAATGTTAAGTCAAATACTATTATGAAACACGTTTAAAATGTCAAATAAACTTAATTAAATCTGATTAAAAAGACTAAATTCACGTATTTCAAAAGATGAAACATTAAATTGGTCCAAAGTTTCGAAATAGACTAATTTCAAAATTCACTTAAAGTTAAACAACCAAAAACATATTTAACCTATAAATATATATCGGTCAAAAGATATATTTTGACAACTTTTTCTTATAATTTGAGATAACATTTTTTTAAGTGATTTTAGAATATAAAAAAATAAAAAATAAAAAATTACTTAAAAAATATCACATCATATTATAAAAAGAAATTTTTCAAAACTTAGTTATATTTGACACCTTTAATGTTTTTATTCATAAATATTGAATAAAAGTATTATTATTTTTTAAAATAGTTTCGACTAAGTTCAAAATTAAGTGAAACAATATATGCACATGTTTTATATATATTAGTTAGCGTGTTTGATTACAACTAATAGTTAAACATAACATTATTAAACGAGTAATGAAAAATAAAATAAATCCTGCATTGTAAATATTCAAACCCTCTCAAACTATAACTATGTTGCAGTTTTGAGTCCAAATCCAAGGATTTAACCACTGAAGTTTGGAGTAATTTGTTGTGTTGAGGTACATTTACACTATAAATAATAATTTTTAAATAATTAAAAGATGAAATTGGATAAAATTATAAATCATTCTAGTATAATTCTTTGGGGACAAATCTACCTTTTACTAATTGAGGGATGATTAGTGATCTTGTCCGAGCTCGATTAAATTTTGCATTCGTTTACGATTCAACACTGTTTGGAATTATTAATGATTGTATGCAAAATGTAAGGGAACGTGATTATGCAATATGACTATGATGGAAATATGTGGTGATGTGAATATTTTTTAATGTGATTTTATTTTAAACAAGATGAGAAAGAGACGTGTAATTGTTGATTGTACACACTTAAGCTTTTAGAGTTTAGGATTTTTTTTTTCTTGTTTAAATTTGTTACCTACGAAAAAATAATCCTTTGATAAAATACCATTTTTATATTACATTGATATAATATATGTTACCCTTACATTATTATCCTACGTTATCCTCGTTCAAAATATAACTATTATAGTCTATTATATAATCGTTACCTAATCAAATTCCATATAAACTTCATTTTCACAGAACTAGTTTTACGTTTTGTTGTATCTAAAAGTCTACTTTTATACTACCATAGCAATCACACACAGAGAGGATATAAGTAACTACTTGAAAAAAGACTAAAATTTAAGTGCTAAAATAGTGTGTTGTTGTACCTATGAACCCTTAACCTCTTACTAGAGGCAGCTTCAAAATTTCTACATTCTAAAACTTCATCTTAATCAACACATTGATATCATCCTCTATTTTTCTTGTAGAGTAGACGTGCATGAATGTCAGAACCCTTCCGCACGGATTGTACACTTATCATATACGATTCGATTCATCACCTTTCATCCCTAACAATTTGGGTCTGGAGATCCGGTTTCATCAGGGTGCACCTGGAAATCCTCAACATTCAAACAAACACAAAACCATTCACGTGAGAGAAAGAACAAAAAATGATAAACAAACAGTTGAATTCAAATCAGTAACAGTGGAATTGTTGTTACCTGGCGATTTCTTTCCTCACTAAAGCTGACATTTCTGACCTTCAACTCCCCTCTATTTGTAGTTAACTCGTCTAAAATTTCTGCATTAACTATTTCCACTGATCCAACTCTGGGTGATTCTACCTCCTGTTAAAAGTAAACAAGCTCTTTCGTATCCCACAATGTAAAGAAGAACTAAGACGAAATGGTGATAATAAAGTATGGCATCGTACCCTGAAAGACTTGTTGAAAGTTAATCCTGGAGCAACAACTATTTCTTCATATTCAGCTGCATCTAGTTCCCTAAGATGGTGAGGCTTGAACAGCTTGGGGAGTATATGCTGCCTCAATGTGATTAGTAAAAAGAAAGGCAAGGGGAACAGTATTCCAGCTATGGGAATCCATGTCACTCCAAAGCAAACCAAGAAATACACACATTGGAAGAGAGTGAAGAATACTATGTATCTGTAAGGTACTGACTCAACAAAGGAAGCATGATCCCCCTCCAACAACCTGCCAAGATTATATATAGGTTGGTGTTAGAAATGGAGTTAATCGAATGAAAATATTGAGGGTGGAAGTTTCATGCTGTAGTAAAATTGGTGAAAGAATGGTAACTTTTACTTACTTGTACCACCTACTAGGTGTTACAAAAAGGAGTAAGATCCTTTCCCAGAATTGATTTCCTGGAAGACTATCAATGGCCATGTAAGCAAAATATCCCCACAGAACTGAAGTTGGTATCTTTTTTATTGCTGGCATGCCAAAGACTGATGCTCCCACAAAGATTGATTGTAAGAGATTGCTCACTCTCTGCTCCTTTACTCTGACGGGCAAATATGCATCAATGTGTTTTTCAGGATCAAAGTTACTCTTGTTCTCAGGTCCTTTGTCTTCTCCGTTTAAGACAACCTCTTTCAAATCCTCTAGTTCTTTGACCACTGAATGATTCTGCAAGCAATCAAATTCACGACCAAAAGAAAACTTAGCTATGTATCGATTTTCATAATTGGACAGGGGCAAGAGGATTAAGGGTGTATATGCTTACATCTGGACAGTTATCCATTTCTATAAACACTGCTTGCATCTTCCCATAAATTTCAGAATTGCTAGCTTTCTGATTTATGCTTTCCTTGGCACTTTTAACCATCTTTCTTCGGATCATCTGCCATTGAAAAAAAAATATCATCATATCAAATATCCAATTCAATCATGACAGTTACTAACACTCACTTATCCTATCTACCTGTTTCTTGAGAATAGCCAGGCTCTTGGTGTGCATAGGAGATTGAGGAAGAACTCCATTTGAAGGGGGTAAGCCAATTAATCCACAAAGCAAAGTCTGAAATTTTTTATCCAAATAAAATCATCAATTCCCCTCGGATCACTAGTATAAATGATCATTAACCAACCAAGTACAAGAGAGAGATACCGTTAGTCCTAGCAACAATATGTCATAGTGGTATGCAGAAGGTTTCTTGAGATTGAATTCCTTCTGTTGTGCCAGCTGGGAAGCAACACTATGGTCAAAGAAGTAAAGCCCCGCTATCATTATGGCGGGAATAAAAGCAGCAAAAATATATGACGGAGAAACCTTCCCCATATCCTGCAGAAAATGCTATGTAAGTAATGACCAAAACCACTGAAGTAAGAACTGCTTTGACTATATGCAATATTACGGATTACTTTGATTACTGTCCAGTGATGTAAAGATGTAGACTCCCAAACAAGAGGAGAGGTGAGCCTTCTGGGAATTCCAGAAGGCACTTTACTTGGTACTATGAATGATAATGCTGTCCACACCACCACCATGAAAGGCACCCCATAGTCTGCAACGAAACTCCTAAACCACCCTGTTCAATAAACAAACTATGTCAGATTCCCTACTCCAACCATGCTATGGTTCAAAACACTTGAAATTCACTTAACAAACCTGTGCCATATAACCATGACCTTGCTCTTCTGCTCTTTAAAGACGTATAGAGAAGGCCAAAGGTGAATATAATACCCATCAATCCATTTGCATACAGCCAATCAAAATGGTACTTTTCCGATGTTGGGTCTCCCTCTTTAGGAACATTAAACTCACTTATAATTCCCTGAACTTGCAAAAACTTGTATCAAAGTACTTTTTCCATGTCTTATGCCAAATCATGTCTAATTTGATATTTGATACCTAGACTAATATACCACAAACTGACCTTTATAGCCTCTTGAATGAACAAGACTGTGATCAACATGCCAAAAAGCTCACCCGCGATCCTTGTAAATCTATTGATGATATTTCCAGCATTGAATATTGCTAGAAGAAACAGCAAGAGAGCAGTCCATACACAAACCCTGGGACGTTAATTATATCAATTAGACATTGATTTCACAACGAACTTGGTTCATATAGAAAATGTTTTTTCTTACCATCCTGCCCACGCTAAAAAGAGTTCTCGTCCCAAGGAATCCTTATCTTTGGCAAAGTTGTACAAATAAGTGTACATAATGATAGTGGGTTCAGCAACTCCTACGATTAAGAGAGGCTGGCCACCCAAAATTGAGTGTATGATTCCACAAATAGCTGTAGAAGCCAGCGTTTCTACGGTGCTCAAGCTTCCATCTGTATACAAACAACAGCTAGTTCAATCTTACTGTCAAGTTTTTCACTAATAAAGAGACTAACTTAAAACCATTTCTTCTCGTGCTTACTCATGCAGTAAAATGCATGAGAGGTTGAAAAGGCTTGTGCTAATGTATGAAACACACTTACTTGTAGTACAGAAAATGCATTTTAAGTTGTCATTTTAACTTTCTTATAAAATACAGAAGACGTACCTTGCTAAAATACTTCTAAAATAATCAAGTTGAATTGTATATAAAATCATGAGATTTATCAACGTAGATTCATTTTTTAGAAGAAATGTTTAGCAAATTACCTGTGTCTCTACTTAGCTGCTCGCCAAAGGCAATGACTGGAAGAGCAGAAGCAAAGAAAATATAGGTAGTTGGGGCCAATATTCTGTCAACAAAAAGAGAGTGTTCATTAAAGATTACTATTCTTTAAAAGTCTACTTAACGAAGATCTGATATATATAAATAAGAAGCTTACCCAGCTCCTGAGTAGAGACCAGTTGTCCAATCATCTTTATAGTACACCGCTCTTCCTCGAAGGTCTTTCTTAGCACCCTTAAAAGGTGTTTTTAAGCTTTCCATACCTGCATTCACACGGTGATGAGTCATACTCATTAAAAAATTCTTAAGCATCCAAAGGCAGAGAAAACAGAAAACGAGAAAGTGGAAAACATAACACGCATATACAATCACACATACACGCCTTAGGTTTCTCTCCATTGGTTTTGGCTTCTTTCACCAACCAATTTGACAGGAAACAGGCCATATGGACCATTACTGGAACACTCAAAAAAATGAAAAAAATAAAAGAAAAAGACGGAAATGTTTGACTTCACACACGCGTTCAATTTACGATTTACTTTCAGTTTCTGTAAGTGCTGTTCGATCAATAAGAATCCATAACGAAAGAGATATTAATAACACAAACACGAAAGGTGCTCGTGACGAACACAAGAAAAAAAAGAAGTTAACCAAGAAATCAGAATTCCGGCAACACAAAAAAGAAACCAAATTCTTTACATTTGCAAGTATACATGCAGAATTAGTATACAAACCAACGAAAACGATTCAAGAACGAAAAGGTGTGATATCATGCAGATTAAAAACCAATGCATAAATGTATTATACCTGGTTAATACTCAATGCAGAATTGATAAGAACGAAGAAGAAGAAGAGAGATGATACTGCACGTAGCGGAGATGTTGAGGTGGCCACGAGGAGAAGAGCAAAACTAGTATTTGAATTGGTTTTTCGCTGAGTTTGGGTGCTTTTATTACGCAGACGGAGTAATGAAACAGAGAGAGAGGCAAAGTCCACGTTGTTCAAAGGGAGAAAATCCTAACTGGTCCCCACTGTCACAGAAATTACTGTTTACAATTCTGAAAGCATTTCACACTCAAAAAGTTCATTAAGTTTATAACTTTGACAAGGTAAAGTTGAACTGTGAAATCAACAATGGAGAATTGTTAGGTTGAAGAGGAGAGAAGGAACTGGTTTCTGCAACCAAGAACCCTGGATTAAATTTTGTTGGAGGATGTGTTCAGTATAAATGTTTCACTGTGAGTGTATGTGGAAAGGATACAACTATTATATAGAATGAGAAACTAAAAACTTTTTTCATTAATGTTTTGTGTGAACAATTGTTACATTTATGTGGGGTAGTTTTTCTTTACTATTCAAGTCCACACCCTACTTTTTTATTGGAAGGAGTCATCACTCTAAATTTGCTATTTCATTAATTAAATCAATTATGAAAATTTTATTAACTTTTTAATAATTAATTAATTGAAATGTTATAATTTTTATGATCTTTATGCTTTTATGTTGAATAAATATTTATAATATTTACGGCATATAAAATAATGATCCATGAATATATTTCAAAATTTATACATTAATAAGGAAATATTTAAAAGTGTAAATATTAAAATATATGTGCAGTTAATTATAGCAAATAAATTTGTGATTGAAAATACGAAAAATGAAGGTGTATTGATGTATTGTTTCTTACTCCTCATTTATATTTTTTTTTTAGTTTTCATTTTTTTTTATTTGATCAAGTTGTGAGTTTTAAAAAACGTCTGGAAAAAAGTTGGCTAATCATCAATCGAACAAAAGACCATTTTAAACTATTTTAAAAGCTTAAAGAAATAACCCTATTTAGAAAAATTAAGAAATCAAATTGATCGTAAAAAAATTGAAAAAACTATGATTATAATTTATTCTAAGCTATTATCAAATCACCACAGTAAACAAGATATACAGAGATCTCAAAATTAATTTCAACCCATTAATCAATCTGGTTTATCATGGATTTGGGTCGGGTTGGATCAAAAATATTCAATTTTTTTGAAAATGGATTAAATTCAACCCGACTCACTTAACCCATGGATTAGAGTCGGGTTGATGGTGAGTTGACCCATTTAATCCATCAACATTTTTTTACAATTTTTTTTTGTTTTTTAATAATTATTTACTATTTCTAATTATATATGTTCACAATTTCATATCTCTAAATGTTAGAATGTTGATCAATAATATTGAATAGTTTGAATGTTTAATTAATTTGATTGTCAAGTTATATACGTTGATACTTTAATTTTTAATTATAATCTTTATAGTAAATTACTCAAACAACCATCTTATAAACAAAATTTTCTAAATTAGCATGACAAATATGTGTAATTTTTTTATTTATATTTTGTTGAATAGCATGACAAAAAATATGTAATATTAGCCATGTTTTCTTAGATTATATGGATACTTTATTGGAAACAATTCATCGTATATTGGTGGTGAACATGATGAAGACATTGGTTATTGATTTTACCGCGATTGTAATCTCATGAATTGTTTAAAAAATTATTTAAAAAATTATTTAAATATTTGAATACTTAAAAATAAATAAACAAGTAACTTTTTTGTGTAGTTGTTGTAAGTCAACCCCACTTAACCCACCAAACCGTAGTGGGTTGAACTGGATTACAAAATTTCTTGTTCACCATAAAGTGAACTGGGTTGGGTTCACTTATTTTCAACCCATGTCGTGGTAAACCAAACCGTGTAAGCTGGGTTTGCTCACTTTAATATGTCTAAAAATAAAGTATAATTATAAAAATATTTTATAAAACATGATAAATTGATTTCTGTATATTATACAAAATTCATTTAATATTTAATGATTTAATTATTTGTTTTAATTAGAATGTAGACCTTTGAGACCCGCCTTAATTATTATAATTAAATATGACATATAATAATATTTTATACGAAATTTAGAAGGAAAAAATCAATTAAATTCAAAAAGGTTTTCCTTTCAAACAAAATTTACATTTCTTTATGCATAACAATATTTGGAACATTCTATCTCTGTTCACTTTTTTTTGTCACTTTTAATCACATCCTTTATTTTATTTTTTCTTCTCTTTAAGTTTTTGTTTTTATGGTCTCTTTAACCTATTTATGAAAGACGTAATCATTTCAAACAAACAAGTTTATTTTAAATATTTGGATGTTGAGTCTTCTTACTTAGTTAAGAGATCTTGAGGGTATGAAGATTTAGACGACAGAAATTAAAATTTGGATTTTATGTTAGGTTTTTTTATTTTTTATTTTTTTATTATGTTTTTATAATATATTGATTATTATTAATTTTAATATTTTAAAATATATTAAAAAATATTTAAAATATTAACACAATATATTTACATTGTTCAGTTTGTTTATAATGTTTAGTAGAAGAAAACAGTAAAAATTCTGGACTTTGAAAAAATTTGAACTCAGAAAAATCAGTAGAAGGTAACCTTTAAATTAGAGTTATTATCTATGAAGGTTTTAGAGAAGAAATTTTGTGTTGTTACTGAGAAAAAAGTTATATTGTTGCATGTGTGCCTTATGTTTTTCAGTTGCATATAGAAACTTAGTCATGTTATAAGTGGACATTTTTCAATTGCAGATAAGATCTAAAGCTGATGTTAATATATAATAAATTTACATTATAAATTAAAATTTATTTTAACTCTAATTTTTATTTTAAAAATATTATATATCAAAATACTTTTAAAAATTAATTGTATAAATTACTTTTTGAATATGTACAAAAAATTATTTTATCACACCAATAAAATATATTAAAATCCAAAAATAAACCTTCCCTCTCTTTCTCTTATTCCTTTTATCTTTTCCACCCTGTCCTTAATCTTGACAAAATTAGTTTGTTTTTTACATTACAAGATTCGTATTAATTGTTTAATTAATACAATCTACCTTGCTATATTTAAGTAAAATTAATTGTTAAAGACCGAATAATTTATTCAACAAAGAAAAAAAAATTAATTGTGGTAGTCTGACATTTTTGAGTGCTTATTAGTAACAGTATATATATAGTTGTATTAATTATATTTGTTCGTAATATTTATTTATTATATTTCAAACTTTATTTGGAATATTATTTATAATAGTAAAAATCATGAAAATTTACAATTTTGGTGACATATATAATTTATAACTAGGGACGGATCTTCGTTGGTCCGCGGGTCATAGCCCCCTCTCAATATTTTTTCTATACGTTAGAAATTAAAATTTATAATATGTTTATAATTTTAAAAAATTAATTTAATTATAGGTAAAATTTAATTATTTAATGAATATAAAAATAATAAAAATATTTATTATCATCTTTTCACTTATTCTCTTACTATTAATTAATATTTTCATAACTAAATTGTTAATATCATGTTCGATAGAAAATTAATTTAAAATTTTAATTTCAATATTTTATTGTTAATATTCTTAATTATTAGAATTTAAAAAATCTATCAAACATCATTGAACTATAGCAAATTTTAACAAAAATAAGAATTATATTTTACTTAAAAAAATATTTTTTTATTAAACAAAATTATGAAATAAAATAGAAGATAAATTTGTTTTACATAATATAATTATTCATATTAATAATAAAAATATAACCAAAAATTATCACTACTAGAATTATTATTTCATGAGATTTTTTCTACAATCCTTTTATCAATTTTTGCAACAAAATATATTTTTTTTCTAAGAGTTTTAATTGGTTACTAATTCATTCATTAATGGATAATTATTTCCTATAAAATTATAAAATTTTCAAGTATTTTTTACAAGTTTTTTTGTGAAACCCTAAATAGTTTACTAAAAAATTAGTAACAAATCCTTACAAATTATTTTTCATAAAAAAAAATTGTAAATATTTATTATGAAAATAATTTCAAAACAAAAAAATTAATAGTGTATATTTTAACTTAATTATTGATGAGTTTAATAATTTAAAAATACAAAGAAATTTTATTATATATATGATTTATTTTATAATTATAATTATAATTAAATTATATATTATATATTATATATTTATTTTTTATACTAATCATAATAATAGAACCATATAAATTTTAAAATATTATTTTCACTTCTCAAAATTAACGTTCCAAATCTGTCACTATTTGTAACTTTGTGTAGCACGACCAGATCACAAGGGAGTTTTTCTTATGTCGATTTTAAGACGTTTATTTTTTAATTAAATATAAAAATTAATAAATAAATAAAAATGATATCTTAAAGTATACAAAATTAAACTACTTATTAATTATTGGTTTTTAGAAATAAAAAATATATTTATTTGCATTCGAAAATTATTAGCTTTTATACATAGGCGTAATAAAAAAATTAATGCTACGTAATTTTGAGGTAAAAAAATAAATTATGATCTGACAGCTTTCACTCTGCACATAACTTAAGTAGATTATAAACTTTTGTGTATTATTTGAAACATATAGAAAGAAGCTTTGTTAGTGCAATTTGATGCAGCATTTTGGCTCAACAAGAATTGGAGAATCGGAATCACTGTCACCTTTCCAACTTTCTCTCACTGTTACTTCGGTCATTATAGCGAAAAAGGGTAATTTGTTAGGAAAGAAAATTATAAATGGTTGCACTCTGTATTCCCATTATCAATTTTTACTTTAAAAAATTATATTAATGTGATTTAGTATATGGTATTAATTCTTTCAAAAAAAATAATGATATATTTAAAATTTATTTAAGCTATTTTTTAATAATGTCATAAAATGTAAGATAATATAAATGATTCACATGGTGCCACATATTCTAAATTGAATGCATCTAATATAACATCCATCCAATTTACAATAAATGAACACCGAGTGTCTGTCAGGTAAGGCAAAGATTGAAAAACAAGTATATACCAAATATATAAAGTCACAGTCCAGTGTTAACATATTTATCATCAACCATAAAATATTCATAATTAAGCATATTCAAATATGAAAAAAAAAAGCAAAGAACATTTTTATTAGGCAATATTTATTTGAAAAATTAGTATACAATACTTTAATTTATTATTATAAATTATTAGAAATAGACTTTAAATTTAACACAATCTCACAAAACTGCTTATAAGTTGATATTTGTACCTCATTTATATACTATGAAATGTTTTTATCTTTAATCGAGGTGAGATTTTCGATATAAGCTAAACACTTATATTCTAATTGATATTTTATTTAATTATTGACAAAAAAAAATATTTTTTAAAATAAAAGTATTTTCTTATGATGCAGAATCTTATTTAAGATGTGTAGTTTTAAATTTTATGATATATCATCATATTCTGATAGAGAGGTAATACAATATATATAATATTTGCAATAGTCTTTTAGGATAGTTTTCTCATTGGTAAAAATATTTATCTAATATATATGTATGTATGTTCATTTGTTAAGAGTTGAACAATTTTCACTGTGCACGTAACTAAAGTAGATTATAAACTTTTGTGTATTATTTGAAGGTTATAGAAAGAAGAGTTGTTAGTGGTATTTGATGCAGCATGTTGGCTCAACAAGAATTGGAGAATCATGTCATCTTTCCAACTTTCTTTTACTGTTACTTAGGTATGTATGAAAGTGAGAGGGAAAATAGTGAAAAAAAGGGTAATTTGCTAGGGAAGAAAATTATTATAAATGGTTGCACTCTGTATTCCCATTATCAGTTTTGAAGAAAAGAAATTGATTTTGTATTAATATAGCACAAACAATCATTGTGGTCTTCACATTTCATTCTTATTATATTATGCTAAGCCACCATGTTATCTTTCTTTTATTTTTCTTATTAATTATATGTTTTATTAGCATTAATGTAAACGAAGAAATTAACAAAAAAAATATATAAAGAGTTTTAATATAAAGACCTATAGAATAGTTTACAATTATATAGGTTTTAAAGATGACATTTAGATAATTTTGTTCGTAAAAAGTTTTACTTTTTATTATCTCTTTAAAAATTCTCTCTAATTTTTTGAGATTGTCTCTCTAAAAGAGAATTAGTAAATCTATTTTTTAGTTAGTTTAACATTTTTGCACAAGATTATATGATCCACATATGTGTCTTAAAATAGTTTAATTAAATTTTTACATGGTTATATAATTCATATATGTGTCTCAAAATAGTTTAATTGAATTTTTATTTAGTTATGATCGTTATAATATGTGTACATATGTGATCTAGTGCGCGTGAACGTAATTATAACTCTAAAAACAACTTTGAGATAGGGGTATTTAGGTTAGAAAAGCCATTTTAATTAGATGAATTATTCTGCCTTTTTGATGCGATGAGTTTAATGTTTATTAATTATCAATGTGTTGAGTTGTGAGTGTGTTATTTAATTAATTTTATAAGTTATTGATGGTTGATGAAAACCTCCTTTATTCTTATCATCAAACTTATCAACTTGCTCTATATGCATGGCTTTTTAATTAAAAAAGAAAGAAACAAATTTTGTAGTTAAGTCGAATAAAACTACTTGATAGGCCTCTCATTCTTTAACAAGGTATAAGCAGAGAGGATTCAAGAGTTTGATAGATTTAAAATGATTTAAGAATAAGGTATTTTATTTATTTATTTTTATGCAAAATTATTTATTAAATTATCATAATTAATTTCATTTAATTTTCACGTTATTTTTCGGTCTCAACTCCTGTTCATTGTTTATTTTTTTAGAGGTTTTACTTCCATTATTCATCCAAAGACTAAATCCTTAGTTAATAGCCATGCAATTCAATCAAAGCAAAATTTCAATCCCTCATCAAAATATATGTAGAAAAATTCTCGAAATCCATATATTGAAAAGTATTTGAAAAACATAGACAAAAATAATGCACTTTTAATCCTAATGCAAATTCAACAAAATAGAATAAAAATAACTTCAACAGAAACAAAAAGAAAAACAAGTTAATAAAAAATGAGGATAAAAAGATTGATACACAAACAATATGAGATTAAAGGAATAAAATCTATCACTAAAATCCTCAAAAGAATAATACTATAATGAATAAAGTTATTCTGATCCGGTCACGATTTTGTTCTTAAAAAACATCTCGGATGATGGAGGAAGATAAAAATATTTAAAAAATCACTTGACCTCGACTCTTAAGCAATATGAACCTTATTAGGTATACCGAAACAAAAACAAAGATAAATAATTAAAGTAATCAATATATAAGAAGCTACATAAATAAAAGAAGAAAAATATAAATCAAAATTGATTATAAAAAGATAAAAACAAGTAAAGATTTTATTTTTTTCTAAACAAAATTATAATTTATTAGAAAAATATTTTAAATCATTAAATATCATATTTAATACCAATAAAAATTAATAAACAATTAAAATAATTTAATTAAATTTATTCTAATTTTTCAAAATTAATTTAATAAAATATATTATACTAAAAACATAATTTTATAATTAATTTAATAAAAAAATTAGTACTAACGACAAATATTCTACCTTTCCTCTTAGATGTCTAAAACGGTGACGTCATACGAACTTGAACTTGAGTTCTATGTATAACTAATAGTTGACATTATATATTCAGATTAAAATTAAGATTATATGTGGGTGAAATTTTTTCTGAACGTTTGATTTAACCTTTTTTATATTTTTATTTAATGTAAAATATTTAATTCATATTTAAATTTCTATGAAATATCATTTTCTCCTTAAGATGTGGTCGGAGATTTGTCTTAAGTAAATTGTGATTCTTTGACCATTTGATAGCATTAAAATTCTCTGTGCGTTGGCATAGAGTTTTTCAGTTCTGCCACGTCTTGCACACAAAAAGTCTACCTATAACCCACAAAATTTGGACGCGTTATTAATGGTTACCCATATATGCCTAAAAAATAAATGTACAAAATATAAACAACCCCACTATCATTCAAATCTATGAATAATTTATATATATATATATATATATATATATATATATATATATATATATAATAGAAAACAAATTAAGTAAGTTAATTAGTATTTTAGTATATACGTTTTTTAAAATAAATGGTACAATTTAAAGTTATAAAAGGAAGTTATGTTTTGTATTTTTACATTAAACTAAATAAAAGGTTAAATATAATTTTTTATTAACTTTTAATAAAATTTATAATTATTCTCTCATCGAAATTTTAGTCTAATTTAGTTTTGTAATTTCATAAATGTGTGAATTTAGTCATTTTAATTAAATTTGGTTAAGTATATACACATTTTAAACGTGTTTGATGATAGCATTTGAACATTTGAGTTGTTTATACGATTTCACACACATTCCAATATTAGTTAAGAATCACATTTGAAATGTCAAAAACTTAATCCAATTTTATTTTATTAAAATTATTAAATTCATGCTAAATTAGTATGAAATTTAAAAGAAAATTATCATAAATTATAAAACTAAAAACATATTTAACTGTTAAATGAATATTATTTTTGTCCAACCTAGCAATATGTTAACTCTTATCTCTTTCTCTCGATGATTTTGGATAGTTATTGATATGGGTTTAAAGAGATGTTACTACCTGCAAGAACTTTTCTCCCACTCATGATAATAATATGTGTATTTATAAATAATAAATGTTATTGATTATAAGATTCGCTAAAGCTATAAGATGTCAACTTATTTTGTTCAGTTTATAAAATATACTTATACTGATTTTGATGTTTTACCAAAATTGTTGAATTTTTAAAATATGGTGATGTATACTGATTTTAATGTTTACCAAATGTCCAACAAAAATTCTAATTGTTTGCTTAATTTATTTAATTAATTAATTGATATAATGAGCTCAACCTTGTTTTATTATCATTTCAGATTTTCAAGATCTATTCGGGTGTGTTTCTTAAACTTTTTTGATTGACGTCATTCAGTCTTATATAACACAAATATAATAACATATTATTGTTTGATGTGAATTGGATTAAAAAAAATATTATAATTCTATGGTATAATATTAATTCAGATCTATCTAATATATCTCAACCAAAAGGTAGTAAATTGGTTATTCAATCTTTTACTGATTTTTAAATGAATCTTGAAAGTTTTTTAATTTTTATAATCCAAAATAACACAGTTTTTCAGTTTTGTAGTAAGGGACTGATTAAAGCAATTAAGAAAGATATAAAAGATGAGAGAAACAAAGAACAAAACCATTTTTATACTGGTTCGATTCAAGATGAATCTACGTCCAGGTCTTCTCCTAAGTAATCCACTTAGGAGGATTCCATTAATTCAATAGAGTTACAATGATTACAAGAGCATCTATATAATTCAAGACCCTAAAGACTAAAGAGTTTGATCTACAAATTAATAACTCCCCTAGATGCAATGCATCACACAATTACACTTAGGCCTTCACTTCACACAGTGAATCAACTGTAAACATAAATATAATAAGAACAGAAAGAAGGAACGAATACACCTAGTGGATGTGCAGATTTATCACTTGATCGTAGATCCAAGCTTGACCCTCCAAGATTGAGTCCATTATCAATCATTTTGAATATCCAAATGGATGATCACCAAGAAAGTAAGAACTCTGTGAATCTTGATCCCATAAAGAAATCTCTCAGTTCGTCTCTTAATAATTTAGTTATTTCTCTATGTTTTAAAATTGATTTCAAAACTATTTTTATACCAGAGTTCTACTGCAGTAATTGATTAGAAATTTACCTAATAGATTATCGTGGGTGTAATCCTATATATAACACCTATGCAAAAGATAATTTCATGATGAAGTCTAAAACAGTGATACACAATATTTGTATAGGTTTGAACATCATTACAATAATTTTCATTAGAATTGAGCTAGCTCCCCCTCTTAGCATATATGATTCTCCAAGTATAGTTGATGGATTGATATTATGATAATTTGAGAAATTGTGATTTATATGTGTTAATGTTTACCGTTACATATATAGTAATATTTATTTGAAGAAAAATTAAAAGCTATTTATTTATGAGATATTGTCATGTATAATTTATATTATATACATTTACTAGGTTAATGACAAATATTATGGTGACTTAGTATTAGTTTTTCGGTGTAATTGTATTCATTGAGTTGTTATACTATGGAAACATGTTCGATGTTATATTTAGTAATTATTACTTGAACTTATTTACGTATGAATTGTATTATATGTTTGATTAAAATATGAAGCCATTTTTTTATTTATTTATTTTTTCTAAATCTGTGTTGTGTAACGTAGTCAAAGTAATTAGACAGAAACGTAAGAAAATTGTACTTCTCATCACGTAATGAGAGTAATAATAATATGACAGTAGAGAGAAATTAGACACAAGACGTAGAAAACTGTACTTCTCATGGTCATCTTTCTTTCACGTCATACATTTTATCCAAACCCCTCCCTCTCAACCGACTTTTTTTATTTTAATTCCTTTTTTCATGACATTCATTTCAGAAACTGATAACTAAAGGACGTTTTAGTTTGATTTGACTTTGTATCACGGTTAAAATATATAGTTAGTCCTATTTTTATTAAATTTTATTAATTTCATTTTAATATTGTTTTTTAAATTAGATTTCATCAATTTTATTTAATTAATTTTATTTTAACATCAGTTAAATAATTAATATTAATAAAAAGTAACTTACATGTGTCACTGATTTTTTTAATATTTTATAATTGTTTTTAAATTTTAAAAAATTAAAAAAAGTAAAAACTAAAAATTACAAAATAATACGTCATAATCAATATTATTTATTATCGTTAATTATTTAAATGAAATTTAAAAAAAATCAAATTAAATAAAATTGACAAAAATTTGACATAGTTAAAAAATAATAATATTATAATTAAAATAACAAAATTTAATCGAAACTAAATATATATTTTAACCAATAACTTTTTATTTACTTTATAAAATATTTTTTCTTTAATTTCTATAATATTTTAATCATGAAGTTTAGTAGAAAAATTTGAGAAAAATAATTATCTCAGTATACTAAATTGTTGTATTATATGGATATCTTGTTATATAAATATTTAGTGGAAGTAGCATAAATTCTTGGTCAGTAGAAGTGTATTTCTTTGTGTTGTATGAGATTAATTGTTTTATGATAAATGTCAAGTGGACAGAGTTATAATCAAATTATGATGTTTGAATTGTTACACTCTTAAATATAAAGAGTTAAAATAACAACAAATACTAAAAAATTAGAATACTTTTCTTTAAATTTTGTGATGATGATAAATATTTGTGATATTTAACTGAGTTTGTGAAAGAGGTTGTTTGTGTTGATTTTATTGAGTTTAACTGTATAAGTATAATTGGAGTAAATTAATCTTTGAGGTATTAATATTGCCATTTGAATTATTTGGACAAAGTTTTGCATTAAATATATATATTTATATTTATTTGTAGTGTTTAATATTTATTTAAATATATTTACAATACTAAACATATATATTTCATGACGTGGAGTATTACGTGTAACTAACCACTATTTTTCACACATTCCTTAAAATAATTTATTTACTAAAATTAAAATTAATATAATATTTTTTTCTGGTTTTTCTCATACCTTGAATACTATAATTCAAATAAAAATTAAAATTTTGAAGATCACGCAACGACTTTCAGATAAAAACGTAAATTAATTCAACATACATGTATACAAAATGATCAACATGCAAATATATATATATATATATATATATATATATATATAGATTATATGATTTTACTGTCAACACTTTTATCAAAATATCTTCTCTTTTGTTATGTATCAATCTTAAATCCTTTCGTTAAATTAAGTTTATACCAATATAAATAGTCTGGCTTTTGAAGGTGGTAGTGAAAAATAGGTGCAAAATAATTTATTAATTTTATTACACTTAAATTATTTATAATGATATTGGCATCTTAAAACTATACTAATAAAAAATATATCATATCATACTAAAATGTATCATCTAATAATTTAATAAGAGGAGAAGAAAAAAAAAATCCTAGGATTAAGGCCTCGTTGCTTCGTTTCGAGAAAAAAAAAAAAAAAAATGACTTCTGTTGATTTGTTAAATTCATGAAGAAATAATTAAATAATGAAAATATTTTATGAATTCACCCGCTCATGAAAAGAAAAAAAAAGTTATCACAAATATCTTCTTCAACTAAAATTTAAGTTTTGATATCATTTGTTAACATCACATCTCAAAAATTATTTTAAAAACATTTCATGCTCAACCTTTAAGGACCAAGAATTCAATTCCAGAAATAGATACGAAAAAAAAAATACCAAATTCTTAACCAAATTAGCAAAATGAAAAGTTATGAATAAAAAAAAAATGCCAAATTTTCCACTGGTTTGGTCAAAAGTTTTCCTTAATAAAAATAAAATGTTAATTTTTTGTTAAAAAAAGAAAAAAACTATTTCTCTCTTACGACGGTTCTTACTGCATAACAACTTAGAAATTGGACGCAACTTTCTTTCCCAAGTTTTTGGCATTTGTCTTATTTAACAACTTCTTTGGCCAAAGTTTGAATACTCAAACTAATAAAATTGGTATCCATCTTTCACTAAATTCTCTTCCTTGGATATTTACATCTTAACCAATTTACTTTCTTTGTTTTAAAAAGAAAAAAAAAATTGGATTAGTTTGTATTTTGTAGCACAGTTTAGGGATGTCTTCTTCATATATTTAAATTTATTTTATTTCGTTTACATTTAGAAATTAATATTTTACTCTTTACATTTCATTCTCTAACATTGATGATTTTTTTTTTTAATTCACAAAGTATTTAGAATATTTTGTTAGGAATGCAAGTGTGAATGTAAGTCTCACATTGACTATAAATGAGAACATAGAGCACGATATAAGGATAAAGACCCATAAATTTATTGTCTTAAGATTTTGAGTTAAGAGTGATATCAATTCTTTATGTGATTGAGTTCATGTCTCATTGATATTATATTTGGTGTTGTATTTTCCGGTAAAACTTCTCCTTATAAATCTAACAAGTGGTTGTCAGAAAAATTTTGTTTGTTTAAGGGTTTTTCATTTTGTAAATAACATTTATTGTTTTTTATATTTTTCCACTTGCAGGAACCAAGATCGACAAAGGTAGAATTTCAAATTATATTAATGCATACTAATTACGTATTACTGCTTCAATTAGATATTTAGTATGCATGTGTGTATATCCCATGACTTAAATACAGATAAAGAAAAAAGAAATATCTAGACATGAAAAAGGTAAAAATGTTTAAATGTTAAACTAGATATTTCCTCATTCGTTCATTCAGATGTAAAATTATATGTTCCCTTATTAGAAAAACATAATAATCATAGTGAGATCACAAACATGAGTTAATTATTATTTAAATAAATATATAAGTATAAATAGTTACATATATAATTTACTAAAGTTTGTTGGAAATAGTCCAAATGTGAGTCAAAGTTTCACATTAGATATAACAAATAAAGTTAAACACTGTATAAGAATAAAGACTCATAATTTTATTACCTTAAAATTTTTTAATAAATATAGTGTCAAATATTTTATATGTGTAAAACTAATGTCATATATATAAAATCACAATCTCTATATCTATAATTCATATGTGAAAATATATATAAATCCAACAATTTTATCATTTAAAAAAAAAGATGCTGAATAGTTTTCCTTCTTAAGTTCATCCCTGTGAATTTATACAGATCTTTATAAGCAGATACTCATCACTCTCTTGTTCATCCTTGTAAACAATAATTTCCAATAAATAAATACATCCACCAAAGTTTTGTATTAAAGATAATGTATTTTATGTAGGAGTGACTCATAAAAAATAACAAATCCTCTTAATGTATTTCATACAAAATATCTTATTACAAACATAATAAAAACCATAATTTTTTTTTATTTTACATTATTTTTTTATGATTTTCAATAATTTGTATAAACTATATATCTTTCAATAATCCATTTAAAAATGAGACCTTAATGGCTGCCACCAAAGTCACCCCCTTCACTCATCAAATTAAATTGCATTTTCTTTTACATTGAATAAATACTATTTATTGTTAAAAGTCACAAAATTATTAAATTAATTTAGGTGTTAAACACATTACCAAGGATTCATTAATACAACATTAAATTCAAAGTTAAATACCTCGAACTTATCAAAACTCAAGTGAAATTTTATTTTAATTTCCATTGCTACCACTAAAAAATAAATACTAAAGATATATAATCTTTTAAAATCTAATTTAATTAAAATTCATGCAGAATTAAAACAAATTTGATTATAAACATTTATATGTAAAATAACGATAAATTATTAAAATAAAATAATATGTTTATGTATAAATAACTCTTGAGTGATTTTTATTATAGATATTTTTAATGTTTTCAAAAGTTTAATGCTATTTAAGTTTTTGAAAAAGCTTCAAAGCATTAAAGTAACATTAAACTTTGAAAATCTTAAAAATATCTTAATTATTACTTACAAAACTTTTTGTATATTTATATTGTAACATCCAATTATATTAGATAATTGCTATAACTAGGTTATTATGCAATGAAAAAAATAATTTAGAAAGTGTGTATTTATATCGTTACTTGAGCAATAGTTTTACAGGTAGAGATCGAAATGAATTTTAATATGTTCATTATTCCTTTATTGAACAACTTCTAATAAAAATGTCGTATAAAATATTAATTTATATTAAAGATATTAAAAAATGTATTTAAATTATTTTTTCTTAAAAATTGTTAATGTCATAAATCATAATTTAAGTATTACCTACAATACGTTTAACTCATAAAATAATTAGGCATAGTTTTATAGAAAACATTATACAGCATGTACTTATATAATCATTCACTTAATATAAAATGATATTTTTACATAAAAATGTAAACATTATTTTCCTTGAAAAAAACTATCCATGTTAATACTTTTAGATACATCTTTACATTAAAAAAATAAAATATAAAGTATAAAAAATTATATGAACTATTCTATATCTGCATCTGATAACAAATTAATTAACTTTGACACAACATGTTTTTATTAAATAAATAGAATATATTGTAAACATATTTTTTATTAATTGTTATAACATTTTTATCTTACCATGTGATTAGGATATTACTTAAAAAGAATTTATGATAAAGATATTTGATGAAAAGAAATGGAGAATTAATTTCTATTTATTAAAAGTACCATATAAACAAGATAAAGAAAAAGTAACATGAAGATATTTTTTTTGGATAACTTGATTCACGCAAATACATTACTATTTAATAACTCACCATCACAAAATAAAATTAACTCAGGACCATCTTATACTTAAGAAAATTAACTATCATTTAAACTTATTATACGGCTTCTTAATATTAATACTAGGAATACAGATGTAAGAAAGGATGGTAGAAAATATCTGTATTAACGGATATTATGATAAAATATATAATGAGTACTAAATAAATATCTTTAAGGTTAAATTACTCTTTTAGTCCCTCTATTTGTCATGAAATTTCATTTTGGTCCTCATGTTTTTGTTGTCTCAATTTGATCCTTACTTTCTTAAAAATGATTCAATTTGGTCTTCACCGTTAACTTTGACCAGACGGTGTTAAGGTTAATGCCACGTGTCAATTTCTGGTTTTTTTTGAAGTTTTTTAATATTTTTTGATTTTTTTTTTGAATTTTTTTATTTTTGACACGTGTCATTTCACCGTTGTGCCACGTGTCAAAGTGATTCAATTTGGTCCCTATATTTGTTTTTAGTTTCAATTTAGTCCTAATTTTTGTAAAAATGAAGCAATATTGTCCCTCCTCCTTAGATTGAGACTCAATTTAATCTTTGTATACAACTTATGATGATATTCTTAATAAAATTGACATTTTTATTAAATATTTATAGAAATATTTTTAAATAATTTCTTTTAGTTTTATTATTAAACAAAGTTAAACCCCAAACTTAATTTCAAAAATTAACAATTTTGTCATCATATATAAAGACATCAAGTGTATCATATTATACAAACTTGGTAAAGAT